>ENA-UOTZ01000314-UOTZ01000314.1-compost-metagenome-genome-assembly--contig:-NODE-314-length-41298-cov-13.562092_pt1 | contig 41298 bp, 32 predicted proteins | sample MGYA00238144_ERZ746983 | MGnify/ENA primary metagenome ERZ746983 (study PRJEB28759, sample SAMN06268863) | compost metagenome | isolation source: single cell | place: USA: California, Emeryville, Joint...
CTATCTTGAGTTCAGTTCTCTGCTTAATTCAAAATGGTATTACCGAATTTTCTAGCTGAAAAGAAGCATGTTCAAAAAATTACTTTCTTTAGTTTCCTAAAATGCAGAGGCCTATAGAAAACCGAAGAGCTAACAGTAATTATAAATAGTTCTTATGCCTTTTCCTGTACGAGAAAACGTTGTGGGTTATTGTTTGTGGAGACGATATCTCTTTCAGGATTATCATCGGAAAAATAGAAACACCAGGAACACTACTACGGAGCAGCAGCATCATTTGTTAGTTCTAATCATATACAGACATTTGATTTCATGGATTACAGAAATATGACATAAGATAGATTGAGATACTTCGTCTTCATTATCAACAGACTTCAAATTGTACTTAAGAGAGATTGTTTAGAGTGCGCATGTATCTGTAAAGCATAGTGAGAGTGCGATGAGCACTACAATAATCATTTTGATCCCCAAACTCTCAACATTATAAAGAAATTCTCTCTTAAAATCTAATCTGTTTTATGGGCGTTATCACTCTCAATATAACAATCAAAAGACCATTTATTTTTCCTTTTATTTAATGAAACTTCTCTATGAACTCTTTTCCATAAAACAACAATAATGCAGCCATACAAATAATTACGATATAATCAAGAGAGAAAAAAGTAATAGCTATCAAAGGCTCTCTTATATTATTTCAACTAAATAGCACGGAAATGGTCATCATCATCCATGGTATAAATGTCTCCTTTGGATATCAGTTGTTCTAGATGTTTCCTACATTAGCAATTAAACAAGATAAACATTAAGAAAAACCAACCTCAGAGTTCTAAGATCAAATTTGCCGGGTAGTTTTTCAAGGATTTGATCAATCGAAACTGAACCTCGAGTTTCATTTTGGATCTTATTGATACAGTTCTTGACCTAAGATGAAGTCACATTAGTTTTGTTTTTGTTTTGGAAAGAAAATTACAAGTCTTAAGTTAGGGTCTCCACTGAAGCTCGTATCATTATCCATTGTTCCCATCGATGGCTTGCTGTAGTTGCTTGTTGAAACTTCATTCACTCTGCCTTTGGAATTTCCAGCATACTGAGTTTGTTTATTCAGAAAAAATGTCAAAGAGGTGCAAATTACTGAAGGATTGTTTTCTTTTTCATCAGGCATTTGAATGTAGCCTTGAGTTCTCTGAGCATGAGCCACGAAGCAGTTGAGCATAAAGTATGTTATTTGATTGTAATCAAGAACTTCTTCCAACGCTGTGCTCACGTAGATCTTTTTGGCCTTGAAAGTCTTGATAGATACGACCGCCTTGAGATACATATTTTTTCTAGGGGAGATATATTAGAACAATCCCTTTGAAGAAAATGCTACTTCAAGCTCAGCTTGGTGAGCATTTCTGGGGCTTCGTCGTTCTTTTTATAGTAAATTATTTCGAGTTGTCCTGTAGTATCATCAAGACTGAAGAGCGTTCTTGTTGGATGCTCCTCTGTGTTTAGAACTCTACCCAGGATCACAACCTACTCAAAATATTTACATCTACATCATACAGAGAGGAAATTTACCTGAGTAACTGGTTTTCCATCAACTTCGATGTTATCATCAGGAGAATTTGATATATCAAGAACAGTTTTAATGGTGAGAGGGATAATGGAACTCTTTTTTCTGTTCTTGTCGCCCTATATTGAATTTATTAGTGAATAAGAGTAGAATAAGGCCTTTTTACAAAGTTGTTTGAAGCTCTGAAGCCCTTCTCAGGAGTGACTTCTGTGCTTCCATTGTCATCACCCATGAGAAATCCACCAGTCATGCTTTGTCCGTACTACGATAGGAATGTATGTTAGCACAAGAAATGATACCGCTTCAGTTTACCATCTTTGCGTGCGAAATGAAAATTCAAGTTATTATATTTTTTTAATTCCCGAAATTTCAGAGGATTTAAATAATCAAAGTGAATTAGCGGGCTTTTTTTTGAATTTCCGCAGAGTTAGCGATTATATTTTATTCACTATCGTGGCTAGTCCAGAATATTAGCAATGGAGCAATGTAAACTACTTTTTCGGCTGATCGCTCTTGATCTTCTTCAATAATCCATTTGAAATTGTATTGCATTGTTGTATAATGAGGATCCGTGGAGGAATTTTCTTAAAATGCAGCAGGCGATTTGGCATCGAAAAATTTTCACAGATATTCACCACTTACATCTTTAAATAAGGCTCCATTAAGTACTAGAGAAATACATTTATTCAAAGTAGTGGGCTAGTTAGCAATTTCAAGCTAGGGTACTAAATAATATTTCATTGAATGTAAATTGTTTTGGCGCCAATTCAGTTGAGAGATCAAGGTGCTTGCTGCTTTATTTCGTGATACATGAATTATTGTTCTCAAAAATATTCATTCAAAGTACTAACAAAGAGCACGATTTTAGGAATTAATTGCTTGTGTCAATATATTACTGCACTAACAAAAAATTCTTTTTGATTAATGTTTTTTTTGGGTTGCAAATGCATATTGAATATCTCTGACCGATTTATTTATTAATTTTTTTTCAAACGAGTCGAACGATTATAAGTTGCAAGGGTGAGAATCAACCTCCATTGACACCCAAATTCCATGAAAAACTTGCTGAATTTACTCTCGAAAACGACAAAATACTTGTCTTAAAAATTGTCGTAAAACAAATTTCATTATTAATTCAGCCATTTTGAGAAAATCAGGAAGAAATGACAATTTATTTCCGTAGTCATATAATTTTCGAAAAGAAAAAGTCTCACCAACAGGTAAGGAAGATATTAGTTTAAATGAAGCCTTTTGGTTTTTATATCATATCAAATTTTTATCTTGGCATGCGCTTAGTGGCTTGACGTCTCTTAGTGAAGGTTAAACTGCTACTGAAGAAATGAACGCCTCTCAAAATATTGTAATACTATGAGCCTAGGAATTATGCTGTTCAAAAAATGAGAATTTACCCAAGGAAGTGTAGAATGTAACTATAAAGAAAAATAAAGAAAATAAATAAATTCTTTCGCATAAAAATAGGTAGACTTGAAAACCTTAACAATGATAAGGAAAAAAAGGTAAATAGAGTCTGAAACATAACCGTAACTATAATTTAGTGAGAGGGAGAACGATGAATTTGTCGATGCTTTCGAAGATTATGATCAACTGCAACAATATCGTGCTTCACTCCAGCACAATGACCCAAAAACCAATAATAGTTCAACAAGCATTAAATTGGAGGAAGTTTCTACAAGCACAGATCTTCCTCCGGTGACAATAGCGAACTATAACACTCACATTACAATAAACAACCGATACTCTGGTTTCAGACCAATAGATCGGATTGCAGCATCACCTAAAAAACATTCACTGTCTAGCAAAGTCTTTAAAATGAAGGATTCGCCAGGTGTGACAGTTCATAAGCAAGAGGAAACTAAGAAGGATCAATCATCTAGAGGCCAACCTGAATTGACGCAGGATTCTGATCTCGATGATTCATACTCGCAAGCATCAGTAGATACTTCTCGATCAGTCCCAAGCAAAACAATCTCAGAAAATAATACTCCAAACAGAGCCTCGGCGCTCCCTTCCAGTAATACTGGTGATTCGGGTTTCAAAGCTGAGATAAAGCCTCGATTGAGTTTGGTAGATTCTCCGAGTGATTCGCTAGATAATGGCCTCAGTCCCAGTGTGCATAAAAAAAATAAACGTTCTGGGTTCTCTGGTCTTGTTGGCTCTCGGAAAAAGGCTGATTTTCTCTATAAAAGGGAATCTACTAAACTGAACGACCTTACAGAATCTAACTTCAAGGATCTGATTTTGCTGCAAGACATCCCAAAGGACACATTCATTCAACAGGCAACTAAAGCTGCGAGCGGAAGTGCAAACTCGATTTGGATTGTCAGATTCAGTCCGGATGAAAAATTTTTAGCTACTGGTGGAGCTGACGGACTTCTTCGAATATTCTCTCTAAGTGCTGAAATTCGAATGCCAAAAGATATGTCTGGAAAGATAGAGCCCGAATTTTTACTTCTTAATCCAACGCCATTAGTATTCTCCAAGCACACTTCTGATATCGTCGATTTGGATTGGAATAGAGATTCAAAAAGGGTGCTGACAGCTTCCATTGATAACAAAGCAATTTTATGGGATATAACGAATCCTACTCCTTTACAGATTTTTGACCACAGTGATATTGTCCCATGTACACGATTTCATCCAATGGTAATAGAAACTTTTGTTTTCAGAGTCCCTTACTCTCAATTAGGTTGATGACTTTTGTCTAACTGGCTGTTTTGATAAAATACTAAGAATATGGGACATTGCAGACAAAAAAGTGGTCGATTGGATTCAAACTGCGGATATGATAACAGCAATGTGCTTCAGTCCTGACAAAGAGTTTCTCTTAGTTGGGTTTTTCGAGGGAGTTGTTAAAATTTATAGAGCGAGCCAGGTAATCAAGTGACATTAACAATGATTGCTAAAGATTATTAGGGAAAGTTAAAATCTGAAATGGAAATTGAATGTAAAAGCAGTCCGTCAATTGGAAACAGCAAAAAATCAGGGAAAAAAGTCACGGAGATTTGCTTTTTCGATGAAAACGAGTTTTTGGTCACCACAAACGATTCCAGAATGCGGCTCTATAATTTTAGCACTTACGAGTTGATAATGAAATACAAAGGAAACACAAATAAAAGATATCAAATCCGTCCTAATTATAAGTATACCTCAAGTTAGAAAGATTTCTTTTTAATTTGCCTTTGACTAGTTTTCAGAAAGAGCTTCTAATCTCAGGTTCAGAAAATGGCAAGGTCTTTGTCTGGGGTAAGCGCCCAAATGAAAAATCAACCCATAAATTTTCGTATAATTTTTCATCATCATTGATGATAATTCATCATGCAATAGGCTATTTGGCAAGAAGAATGACCCTTCTCGGAATACTTCTTATGAGACCTTTAAACCTTTTGGAGGTCAAAATGTGCTTTGCGCAATGTTTTTACCCTATGGAATTTTAAGAAAATGCATCGAAAAGTTGAGTGCAATTTGGCCGGATTTGTATCTTGACACATTAATTCTGCTAGTAAGTCAGCATGCAGATATCAAAATACTTGGAAATCTTATACACCTTGAATAAACAAACTAATTTTTTAAATTTTTTTCTACGAATATATCCGTCTCTCTTTCTTTTTTTTTTTCATTTTTTCGTAACTGCAGTTTCTAAGTAATGAATTGATATGTATGATAACAAGCAATTTAAGAAAGCCTAGGATGTAAATATCAAATTTTGGACAGCCTTCGCCAAACTTTTACTTGAAAAAAGCTAACTTTCGGAGTGTCATGAATAAGCATTGCTTTTTATTTCCTTTGATTCACTCTTTACTTTTTGTTACTCTTCTGACCAATATTATCGAGATAGCACAAGCCAAGTAGATCTACTTTTCTCTTCTGTTAGGGGAAACCCAAGATTTGTACAATCTGGAAGCTACTCCGCCCTGCACAGTATTTCTTTTTTTTTTACAATTCTTTTTATTACGTTGACAAATGTAAACTATTAATGTAGTTGCATTGAAATATTCAGGGACCTCAAAATACTATGCAACAATCTTGTTTTCAGGCTTTGGCTTGAGGAATCTTTTTCTTACCTCTCCACAATAATCGCATTTTTGCTCAACATATTCCTTAGTAATGATATCTAGCGGATCTCAAATCAGATTTTCAATATTTGCTTAGTTTCACCTTTAGATAGCTCTTCTGGATTTAAAGGCTTCTCAGAGATTAACCCTCTACAAATCTTACATATATCTTGCTTTGTTTGATTATCTCTAAGCACTCTCAGATTAATTCATCCGAAAAGAATTATTTTGTATACGTGCGAATGACGAGCTTTTCAGAGACTTGATTCAGTTCATACATGTATTTCCAAGAGAGCCCAGGACAATCTTTTCTAAACTTTTCTGCAATTTTGTATAGGTAGCTCATTCTCATCAATCCATCATTGTTTTTTTGCTTCTTTATCTCTTTATAGTCTTGAGTATGTTTGAAAATTGTCTTTTTCGGTTTTTTAGAGTTCTCGTTGGGCTTTTTCGTTTCTTTCTTAGAATCGACGCTCGGCTTCTATCAAAACTTGGTTTCAGAAGGACTCATTATTGTGAATTATTGCTGCTACCTTCTGCTCTTTTTCAGCTTCGATATTCATCTTTCCTATTATCGTTTGTATATGTGCAGCCTTCGGAATTCGTCTGACAGTAATATCCAAATTTTATTTTTTCTTTGCCGATTGGACATGTGAGATAATTGACAAAGATTAATGTTAGTTATTCGCAACAAAAACAAGAAGAAAAGAATATTAGTCAAAATATCACAGCATCCAAGGTACCACGTGATCTCAACTCTATTTATTCTCTTTCCAAAAAAAAGAGAAGAGAAGAAGGATTTCGATCATGGCAGCAAGTTCGTTAATTCATTAACTCATTAATTGAATAACTCAAGCTCTCATTATTGTTATGAATGAAAAGTTTTTCCATGTCTCAGCAAAAAATCTGTGCTTCAAACTTTTGTTTGGCCAAATAGTATTTGACAGATTCTTTAATTTCTTTTGTCACCAAATCATTGGCAGTGTCCCTAGAGAAAGATAAAATAGCATATTGAAATCTGATAATGTGACTCCTTTCAAAACTAGCTCATTAAGCGAAAAATCAAATCGACGAACGTTTTATTAAGAATTATGCAAAGTAATTTCATAATTTCAGTCGTCGAGTCCATCAACCAGTCGCATACGTTTGTAATCATCAGATAAATGTTATTTCCTTCTAGCCATTTTGTCAAAGATATATAAGAGAACATCTACATCCACAGATGAGAAAAAAATAGATTATGATGATAATTATTATATTCAAGACCGAATCAAGCAAAGCAATTAAGGAGAAAGACGAGAATGTTATATTTATTACAATTGATAATCTCAGTTTAAAAGAGTATAGTAGATTCGAAGCGTTTGCTTATGTTTATTGGGTGATAGCAGCAAAAAATCTTTTTGGCTTTGGATAATCGCCAATTTCTTTTGTGATCCAAACTGCAGAATTGATAGCTCTCGCTTTTCGAGCGATCGAACAGAATCCACCAAGGTTTGGAAGAAACAATAATAATAGAGCCACGTGTCATGAGACAAGAATAAAGTTATTTAAAATAGAATCATTCTGTCCTCCTGAATTTAACTCTCTAAAAAAAGCATTAAATTTTCGATTATTTCAATTCAGAAATCTTCAGCAAAAATCAAAGCACTAATCAAAAATACATTACAGAAAATAAGCATGGAATCAAAATCTCAGGAAATGGAATATAGAGCCCTTGGGCCGAGTGGTCTCAAAGTTTCTGTTCTAAGTTATGGAAATTGGCTCACGAGCAACGACCCATCCGTTGAAGAGCAGACAAAAGCTTGTGTTAAACGGTGCTTTGAGCACGGTATTAATTTTTTCGATACTGCTGAAGTCTATGGTACTCCTTGTGGTACTGCTGAAATTATCATGGGAAACGCCCTTAAAGACCTCGGAGTTGGACGAGAGAAATTGGTAGTCTCTACAAAATTAATGAAAGGTGGCGAGACAATTAATGAGAGAGGTCTCTCTCGCAAGCATGTTATCGAAGGAGTAAATAATTCTCTCCGAAGACTCCAACTTGACTATGTTGATGTCATCTTCGCTCATAGACCTGACCATGAGACTCCGATTGAAGAGACTGTCCGTGCGATAAATTGGTTGATAGAAAATGGAAAAGCCTTTTATTGGGGAACTTCTGAACACTCAGCAGCAGAAATTCAGGAAATTCATGCTGTTTGTGATCGACTCGGTTTAATTAAACCTATCGTCGAGCAGCCTCAGTATAGCATGCTCTGGAGAGATCGCTTTGAATTAGAATATGGATCTCTCTTTGATACTTATGGAATGGGAAGCACCATTTGGAGTCCATTGGCTCAAGGCATCCTGACTGGAAAATATAACGAGGGAATTCCAAGTGGAACGAGACTTGACACGAATCCAGGATCAATATTTGGAAGGTATTTTGGAGACGAAGAAAAGAAAAAGAAAACCATTTCCAAGCTTCAAGGTCTTAGCGAAGTCGCCAAAGAATTAAATGTTTCCCTTGCTCAACTCGCTCTAGGGTGGACCATTTCAAATAAAGATGTTTCGACTGCAATCTTCGGAGCAACGAAAGTTGAACAGATCGATGACAATATTAAGGCGGTTCAGGTCTACAAAAAGATAACACCAGAAATATTCGAGAAGATTGAGAAGATTCTTGATAATGCTCCAAAACGAAAGGATCCTTCTCAGCCTCTAAGAAAATTAAGAAGATAGAGTCTTTTGGAGTATATTCCCATAAAAAAAAAAGAGAGAGAGGAGAATTACGTGCATATGTATTTCTCAATAAGTTTCTTGTCTTGATAGTTCTAAAATTCAGGAAAAGTTCATTCTTCCTCATTAAATTAAGAATGAGCATATTTCCATTAAAATTTTTATTTCTGGTTCAAATTCAATCAAATCAAAGAGAGGCAATCCATCAATGCGATAATGAAAAAAACTGCATTTGAAGCGTTTCTACTTGAAAATAGCATGATCTGATCTATCATTATATTCGTTTGCGGAAGACGTCTGAAGCACCGTTTCTACTACCATTTTAGGGATTTATGAAAAATTATGAAATGGAGTAGCTAGAAACAATCGCAGCAATGTTTGTTTCAATATTTGGGTGGTTTAATGATCTTTTTTAAATGTATTTTGATAAGATCATAGCTTTTCAGAATAATTCCGTAGATTACAAGAATCGATTACGAAAATCAATTGATCTAAGATACCTTTGTTAAAGTGAACACGTTCTGAAAAATTCCACATTATTAACGAAAAAGAGGGTATGAATTATATATAGATATCTCTCTCAATGATCTATTGTTATTATTAGCGGAATTAATGTCATTTGAGATTCCCGAACCTCAGATCAAGTTGTGCGCAAGTTAATTCAAGAGTAGCAAAGTTTAATTATTATTCGAATTCCATGGCCGACAACTATATTGAGTACGTTTTTCCTCTGTAACTTAAACCACAATATTACTCTGCTAGGCTCAATAATCCTCGAGAAGACCAACCCATAGTCGATTGTCCCAAAAATGTAGAGTTGGAAGGGAAAATTGACCATATTCAGCTTGCAAAACTTTCATATTTCAGAATAACTCTGTTCGTTTTGGGTTCTATACTCTCAGGCTCTCTGCTTGCCCTGCTCGCTTTTTGGATTCCAAAACTTAGAATCAAATTGACTCTTTCAAACTGTCTTATTTCGCAGGCAACTCGAGTCATCGTGTTTGGTGCTGGTAAATCCTAGTTTTTAGACTATTCTGATTGGTTTTAGACGGAAGCTTGGAAGTAAAGATACTTGAAACGGAAGGGAAGGACCCCTACTATGTAAAGACTCCATAACTTCTATCCTTTTTTAACAGACTGTTTTGATTGGATAAAGACCTTCCAATATCGACTCTTTAAATACATTTTTGTGAAAGAGAAAGCGAAATTCGTTCCAGCTCAATTCAGTATTGGAGGGACAACTTATTCTAAAATCCACGAGGTATATGGACGAGGATTGGATGATAGCAGTGCTGAATATCGTCATATTTATTTTGGTAAGAGCTATTTTTGGATTCAAATCACACGAAAAATTTTAGGGTCCAATCTGACTGATATCCCAAGGAAATCATGCCTCCGGCTGTTTGTTGAAGAGATGCTGAGCCCATTTTACGTTTTCCAGGTAACTCTAAATTCTCCGTTCCTAATATAGATTTCTTCGAATTCATCATTTCTAGATATTTAGCATAATCATCTGGGCACTTGATACCTATTTGCCTTATGCTACATTGATAGCACTCATTACGTTGTATTCTGTGCTGGCAACGTTATGGGAAACCAGAAGAAACGTGAATAAGCTACGAAACCTTGCTTACTACGAGTGTCCTGTCACTGTGTTCAGAAATGAAGCGATGGACGCTCCTATAACAATGTCTTCTGCGAAGCTTGTACCTGGCGACATTTTCATAGTACCTGAAAATGCCATCATGCCATGTGACGCGGTTCTTCTGAACGGTTCTTGCATCATGAATGAATCTATGCTGACTGGTGAATCGATTCCTGTGCTCAAAAACTCTCTTCCCTACAGTGAAATTGCTTACAACGTTGAAGACGATAAGCAATACACTTTGTTTGCTGGAACAAAGTGCATACAAACACGATACTACAAAGGAAATTCAGTGCTTGCTCTTGCTATTGATACTGGTTTTGCGACAGTGAAAGGAGAACTGATTCGGACAATGCTCTTCCCCAAAAAGTCGAACTTCAAATTTTATGTAGACTCGTTTAAGTTTTTGGGAGTTTTGGCCTTCATGGCCATTGTCGGTAAATATCAATGTCTCATTTTGTGCTTAACGAATCAACAAAGGTTTCTCCATTTGTTTTAAACAGTTGATGGAAATGGGAGCATTCAAGCTATTCATCAAGGGAGCTGAAATCGTTACTGTTACGGTCCCTCCAGCTCTCCCAGCGTGTATGGCTGTGGGTATCAATTATGGTCTCACCAAGTAACCTATACCTTCTCTGAGATACAGCAATACTTACTGCATCTCTCTCTTTCTCTCTATAGGTTGAAGGAAAGACAGATCTCTTGCATTTCGCCTAACAAGATCAATGAAGCAGGAAAAATTCGAATCATGTGCTTTGATAAGACAGGCACGCTCACTGAAGACGGCTTAGATATTTTGGGAGTCCGCACTGTGCTCTTTGATAAAAGTAATTTTTATAAAAAGGGCATCTCACCGACACTAAAATAGATTACAAAAAGCTGGGATTTAGAAAGATGCAGAAGGATGTTATGGGTTTAACCCAAATACCAGCATCTGAGAAAGACGAAGATCTACCAAATTATATAGCATATGATAAAGTGGCTGGCAAAAAATCGATCTTTGAAGTGACAAATATGCTTCCAGAGGAGCATATGTTTGAGATCATGTCCACCTGTCACTCGCTCACCATTGTTGATGGAAAACTCATTGGTATTTTCGCTTCCAGAAACTTCAAAGAAAATTCATTCATTCTCTTCTGTTTTGTAAACTAAAGGTGATCCTTTGGATGTCAAGATGTTCGAAGCAACTTCAGCCACACTTGAGGAGAATCCATCCGATAAGTTTGATAACCTTGTTCTTGCTATCATCAAGCCAGGTGCGAAAGCTGCTTCGCCAGAGATTGCTAAGGATGTAAGTGAGGACCTTGGTTTTCAGCTTGATACGCGAGAAGTGGGTATCATCCGAAGGTTCGAGTTTTCATCAAAGCTTCAAAGAATGAGTGTCGTTGTGAAACACATTGAAGAAGCTGGTTTCAGGATTCACATCAAGGGCTCTCCTGAGAAAATTCGAGAGCTTTGCAAACCCGAAACAGTGCCATCAAATTTCCACAAAATTCTCGACAAATATTCAGAAAGTGGCTACAGAGTGCTGGCAGTAGCAACTAAACCACTAAACGTCAGCTATAAGAAGATATCAACGGCAACTCGTGATGATTTTGAGAAGGGATTCACCTTCATCGGACTTCTTGTGATGGAAAATCGACTCAAGCCAATCACCACTTCAATCATTGATACTTTGCAAGATGCTCACATCAAAACGATTATGGTAACAGGTAATAATATTGGGTTTGACTTTTTTTCCCTATAACACTCCTTACAAAAGGTGACAATGTTCTCACAGCAATCAGTGTTGCCAGACAATGTCATATAGTTCAACCTCATCAAAGGGTCTTCTTGGGAGATCTCAGTGAGAAAAAGATCGGAAACGAATACTTTATTACTTGGAGGGACTTTGAGAGAGGAGATAAGAAACTTGATGAAAATAACCTCAATCCTGAAGGCGACGATATTGAAATGAGCCAGATTCCAGAAGAAGAAAAATTAAATGATTCGACTGGTCATAGGTCTATGTCCTATGCTGAGAGAAGAGCCGGCTCTCTTCGTAAGAAGTTATTCCTAAAATTATGTTGATTATTTTTTTGTAAAGAATTGCACACAAGAAGACTCGGAAGCATGAGCAAAATAGTCCCAGGAGAAAGAGGAAAAAGCACGGCATTCCCTAGTCTCAAAGGACTTTTAAGAGAAAGTGAGCAGAATATTGACATTGGCGATGTGCTTGCCGAACTCGATCCTCCCTTCTTTGATCTTGAACCTCAAGATTATACTTTGGCCGTGACAGGTAAGATTGAAATATTTTTTTTAAAAAAATAATAAAATTAATTAATTATCCCGACAGGTAAAGCGTTTGCTCAAATTTTGCGCGAAGCAGAGGTTAACAAAGACAAGAAATACGAAAGAATCCTAAGGAAGATGCTTACACAATGCTCTGTTTACGCAAGAATGCTTCCTGACCAAAAAGCGCTCATGATCACTCATTTGCAGTCGCTGTGGGATGGCACAATTGTTGGAATGTGCGGTGATGGTGCTAACGATTGCGGAGCTTTGAAAGCAGCTGACGTGGGTATCTCTTTGAGTGAGGCTGAAGCTTCTATTGCTGCACCTTTTACCTCCAAGATCCAAGATATCTCATGCATCTTGAGTCTTCTGAGGTATGGTCGAGCTGCTCTCGTTGCTAGTTTCCAAACGTTCAAATATGTCGCATTATATTCAGTTATTCAATTTACCAGTCTGACCATCCTCTACTATCACCTTGGTGAACTCACCAATGCTGCCTACTATTATATTGATATTTTCTTGATCATTCCGCTCTCTGCTGCAATGAGTATTCAAGATGCTCACCCTGAAATTTCAAGATATCAACCTGGCGATCGGTTAGTCTCCTGGCCAATTTTGAGTTCTTTTATCGGACAATCGTTTATTCAAATAGTATTCCAGGTAATACTCCTTCTTCTGAACAGTTGTTTTATCAAAAAATAAAATTTACTTAATTTGCAGATAATAGTTGCAGTCATAGCTGACTTGAAATACGCCTATCCACCATGCGCATCGCAAGCAGATCCAGATGTTGAAGATCAGCCTGGTTGCTATCTCAATACTGTAATGAATTGATTTGCAATAAGATCACTTATTTATTTCTTCAAAGGCGCTTTTCGTCTTTTCGAATTTCCAGTACACCATAGTTGCTCTGGTTTTCAACGTAGGAAAACCTTTCAGAACACCGTTTTACCAAAACAAAGTGTTCACTTTCTGTCTCGTGATTATGATGATTTGCAATATCTATTTGTGCACTAATCCAATTCCTTTCATCCGAAACATATTGAGCATGTCAGAGCTGAATGTGGAGTTCTTGCAATACTGGATACTGCCTCTAGCTCTCGTGAACTCACTCGTGACTTGGTTCTGGGATAAAGTGATGGTGCGTTTTATCACCAATAAAGCAAGGGCTTACAAACAGAAAAAAGTAATTACGGAGCGCGCTGCTGCGCTGTCTATGGATTTAAGCCATAACAACAGACCTGATTCATACTTATGAAATATGAAAATGTAATCCATGCAATATACGACATTTATTTCTATATATATTGGAGTTTCTGACCTTCACCATGAATCTTCTTAAGACGAAATGTCCTCATGTCAATCTGTCAACCTGCAATAAAAATATCTCAAAATTACATCGCTGGCTGAGTCGAAAAAGTAAATAACTCGTTGAACTTTGAAATAGAGAGAGAACGACTCTTTTCATTTTTCTAATCTGCTGAATTGATCTATCCATGCCGTAGGCCTTCTGGTGCAAACCAGAGCTGAATTTATTATATAGTTCCTTTCATCATTGTTATACTGCCTACTAATTCTAGCATGTTACTGATTCTTTTGGAACTCAAACGAGTATTTCGATGAAATTCAAGTTTTTGCATTTATATCCAAGGTTACATCAATGTGTGTGTATATTAGCCAATCTCAGTTTGTGATAGTACTTTGGAGGGTTGAATTAATCAAGAGTTTTTTATATATTATGTATGTATATTTCTCCGATGAGTCTATGCCTTGATTGGTCCTTAAACATTTGATTTAGTGATGAGAGAACGCGTATTCTGATTTAATTAATTAGAAACTGCACTGTATTTTGCAAGCAAACGATTATGCCGTACTGCGAAATTTAAAGTGTGAAGGAGACGAAAATTGAGTTTTGTTGATGAAATGCATAGGGTATATGGTGAAGATGATACCTCGTGAACGGCTAAGGAATCACACTTGGGTAGTCAAGTCACAGAACACAAAGAATAGAAGACTTTTCAATACTTTTTTTCCAGAGAAAATCAAATTTGCAAAATAGAATTTGTGTTGGGCTTCACTACGGTAAAACTACGTATATAAATATAACTTCTCTGATGAATAATATAGTTTTATTTTGGAGTGATGAAGAATGGTATAAAATCAAGCCACAATGGCTACCCACTTATCAAAAGCTCTCGCTCCCATTTTTTCCACATCGATTTTTCCTTTTCGTGATACTATGAGACCATTTTTCGCTAGAATGAACACTTCAGGTATGGACCCGATTTCAAGGTCATCAATCAACTGTTCTCGTAGAGGGTCCTCATAGGGAATAGCGAGCCAAGGCATCGATGAAAAGTAATCCTTAAACGCTTTATCGTCATAGTCACCACTGACAAATATAATCTCAAGGCGCTGGGTATGTTGATTTATCTCATGATAAACCTCTTTCAACTTGACTCCAAATTCGCGGCAAGGAGGACACCAATTTCCAGCGAAGAGCAAAGCAACGACCTCTACATTAGCCAAACTGCTCCCAGGAACGACTCCGTTGGCCGAAAGTAGACCTCCATGCTCTAAGACTGCCTCACAAGATTTCTCTTCCACTTCTTTTCCAGAGTCGAATTTGTCACCATTAGCAGCGGTAAGGCTGAAACGACGTATTAGTGGATCGTCAATCTCCGAGTTTAATGAGCTTCCTCGGGGTTTCGTCTCTGATTCGATTGTGAATTGTTCAATAAAAAGGAACGTTGGAACAATATCTGAGATTATGAAATAAACAAATATGAAAATCGCCCAAGAGACACCTCCTTCGCTCTCGCTGCTTACTTTCCAGTTATAGCTGAAATCGAAGAAGAAGGTGATATCCACAATACAACGGAAGATCGCACAAAACCCAATCCATCTTCCTCTTTTGACCTAACAAACCGATTCGCCAAACAAGCAAACATTACTAAGCTGAAAGAAAAAGGGATTTTATGTTACCACTTCCTTCATCCGATTATCAATAAGAGGATGGTTACGGATATATTGATGAAGTAGGATTGCAGAAAAAGCAAATATAACGCCATTGCTGATGGAAACGAACGACGTTACCAAGGGAGTGAAACCATTGAGGTGGCCCACAATAATCCTCCCAATGAAATTGGCGAGCAAGAAACCCAGGTCGAGCACCAACATAACAAGTAGTATTTTCCAAGCATGAGACATTTTGATCGGAGGATTTTGCGTGTCCAAGCAAACAAGAACAACCACCTTATACCTGAAAAAAAATCATAAGAGTTAATCTCATCAATTCTGTGTACCAATAGTATGAGCATAGAATCATCAGAGTACCAAAGAGGATAACGGATGCGACGCCAAAGAATACATACACCTCTTTACTTAAGCCCTGTCCTCCAAAACTTCGAGGAATAACATCCAATTCATATACTAATCGAGCTTGTGTAATTAAGGAGTGAGTTCAAGTCAAATGTCTGCTAGATTACTTATTATCACAGTGATAACCAACGCGTTGAAGATTATAAGCTTCCGGATCTGATTCTCGCTGTACTTTTTACTTCCATTATAGATATTTTTCCCTGCCATTCCGAGTGCAGTTAGATTGAGGGCAAGCAGAAGGTAGAATCCAACTCTCTCAGCAGGTGTGTTGTCATTTTTGTATTGATTTGATTCATCATCTTGCAAAAATGTGCCAAAAAGTTTTGTGAATGTGAAAAAAGGAAACATGAGCTCCTTGATTAGACTTAAGCAATAAATTTGATCTTGATTTTAATTCAACAATACACTGAGAATAATTAGGCCAGAATCTGAATAACCAAAGGCATAAAGACACTCAAAAGCATGCTCTACCCTTTTAAAATATGGCCATAAATACAAGGCTTCAGATTAAGACGACATAAGTTGAAATGTATGTTTAGGAAGGAACTTCTGTCCACAAACCCGAAACTGAAAAATAGGTTGACCAAGACGTAAAATACTTGATCAACAAATTTCTGCTAACAGAAATGATGTAAAACTTGTTGTAATGTGTAAGTATTCGAGTATATTTCCCACATTCTTTTGCTGTTCCGTAATGAACTTCGACGCCTGATAATTCCTTTGTTTGAAAACACATGTTGCTTCCATGTTTTCGAAGAAAATTCAAAGTGAATTTACAACTAAGAGCTTCATTCACCAATAGCAAATTTAATATAGAGATAGAATGCTCTCTGCTTCGAGGATAAAATTCGGATGAGGGATTAGGCGTTCCGCTTATTAGAATCTTACACTGATTCTGTGTAATCTAGTTCTCAGAAACATTTTATACCGTTTGGTTAATTATTTTCAAAATTTCGAAAATATCGTGTACCATAGAAAATTCCTCAACCATGATTGAGAGAAAGAGAGGAAAATAAATTAACAGGTTGAAGAAGTATCTGACGGAGAATTACACAGTAAGTCTTCAGATTTGTCGTTAGTGACCATGAACGGGAACAATCATCCAGGAATGGTAACTGACGTGGATGATGTAATTTCTGATCTGATAAGAAATATGAACATATCGTAAAAATTCAAAATAGTAGACAGTACTTTTCTATATTAACTCCTCAAATTTCTACCTCAAATAAAAAGGATATCTTCCAGTTGGAATCTAACCACGGCATAATCCAATAATGGGGCAACGCCCATCTACTGCAGCAGTTAAACATGCAACTAAAAGCGCGATTATAGACCATTACAATCTGATCCTCGGAAACGAATTAAGTTCTGGTCTGCCATATGACTTACAAGTAACTGTGATATGTGTTGCATTCTGTAAAACTCTGTTAGTTGAGATATAATGTGTGTTTAAAAAGAACACTGCAAGGATTCAAGAAAACTACTCCTCATTGGAACATCTACCTAGATGCGATTGAAGGATTCGTTTCAGAATCGAAATTCGACATCGAACTTCGTTCAAGGAGATCTCTCCCACTCTGTACTCCCTTATTATCCCAAGACACAACTTTCAAAGTTGGACAGAATACAAAATTTGGCAGGCGAGTTTCAGCAACACCCCTCTATACTACTCGAATTCCTCCAAAACTACGATATGATCTTTTTTTAAAAAATGAGCTCGCACACACGCTCCATCCGATTCGGCAGATCGTTCGCGTTTTTTTAGCTACCTACAAGTCTTTGAGTCCCAGATTCGATAAATTGTTTTCCACTGCTGCCACTCCAGAAGATGTTGAAAACATCTACGAAGAGACGATAGTTTCTGTCAAAAAATTTTTATCTTTTGTGACAGAGTTTACAAAATTAGTCTATCCTCCTCCAACGTTAGATGATTCATCAGAAGAAAAGAGCACTCAGGCTGATTTTATTGATAGAATGATAAATCAAAAAATCTGTGACTTCATATTCATGGAGACGACGTCCCCAGTTTACAGTTATGCTTTCCGTTGCTTAGAATTAAAAAAATCTGTCGAATTAAGCAATTTCAAACGACTTCTCCAAGACTATTCTCATAAAACTCTACAAGAAATTGACGAACAACTTCCTGATAAATTTCTACTTCGTGGATGGAATGAGCCCTACAGAAACGTAGCTGAGGGAATCTCTCTACAAAAAGATATTGCGAATCCTTTTACAAAAAAAGAGATATTCACTACTATGGAAGACCGAATAAGAAACACGATCATTGCCTATTATTTAAGCCAAGGAAGAGAGGTTCCTCATTTTATTGCCGAGCCTGACCAAAAAATATCAATTTATATCTACGCTTTAATCCAAAGCAAACACGAAAGAGTAATACTAGATCTATCGTTTATTGATGAATTTACTGGGAGAGAAGAAGACAACCAAAGCTACATACTGTTTAACAGCTGTGTAGAATTTCTTACGAACGGCAAGTTCAGATTATAATTCCAAAAAAGTAATAACTTATGATAACAGATAACGCAATCATTCAAAAATGTCTCTGTGATAGTTGTTATTTATACAGATATATAGATGTATTCAATCAATTCTTGCTTATAAATAATATTTCTTGTATATATATATGAAGGTGCAAGTTGTTTGCAAAGTCACAACAAGCTTCTTTCAGAAATTCAAATGTAAAAAAAAAAATGATTTGTCCTAAGAACAACGGATTTTAGATTTCAAGGCAGATAGTTGGGGATTTGAAATGCTATTATCTGACGTAAGAAGGGCTTAGACGCTTATTCATCTTTTGTACAACAATTAAATAACTAGTGAAAACGAAACGCAGTGGACAGTTCCGTGATGCCCAATTCGCAATAGTTAGCCAATTAAGTTTTGACAATAGAATTCTGTTTCCAAATTTTTGCAATTTCTGTCTGTATACTTACTTCCTGAATTAAACAAAAAAAAGAAAAAGCATTTGAGGTGCTCAACTTCAGATTTTAATGATGCAATCACATATAAGATATAGTGCGATCCCTGAGGTAGAACCAATCCGAGAAGAAAGCAACAACGGCAGTGTGTGTAGTTCTGCTCACATCCTTCGATCAAGTACAATTCAGTCACGGGAACGCAACTCAGTGGTGTTAAATGAAGCTGGCACAAGAAAAGATACGATGAATAGCAGTACACAATCTCATTCACCGCTTGAATTTTTTACTCCAAGCGGATGGAAGATGTCCTATCATAGGTTTCCTGCAGATATTGTTCTTGCAAAAATAAAGGCTCAAAAACACAAACTCAAAAACCCTTATCGATCCACAAATATCTCATTTTCTTCAGATACAGATGTGTTGAAGGAGATCTCTCCCCTTTATGTGAACTATTTTGATTTCATGAATGAAGCTATAAAGTTAGTTGGGATATTATTCGTAATCACAGGTCTCTTGAACTTTGCACTCCTAATCCTGATTCCTGAATGCAACCCATCACTTGGAGAACTCAGAGACGTTTGGTATAAATTGTCAACGCTAGTTGAAGTGCAGCAGCGAGCTCCTACTTGGGTCAAATTTGCCCTCAGTGGGATTGCGATGCTGGTAATTCGTTTCGCTGCTGTCAAGCAAGAACCTTTGGCAATAGTAGAGTCTGCAAGAGCAAAGATTACAGAGAGAGATTATGCCATTTTTATTGAGAATATCCCGCAAGGAACAAGTACGAAGGAATTAACATCCTTTCTAAATGAGGAATTGAAAGATAATGAAGTGATAGCTTCTGTTAAAGGGATCCTCCATGTGGATGATATTCATACTCTCCTATTGGAGATAAAGAAGTTGAAAAAGCTCCAAATTCAATATTTGAAGAATCCTCTTCTTAGAGAAGATTTGCAAGTCGAAATTACCAGACTGCAAGAACAAATAACCTACTTAGAGGAAAAGTGCCTAAGTTTTGACGCCCCAAAAACAGATAAGGCGATCGTACTATTCGATCGTACTCAAGCCAGAGTTACCCTACTTGAAAAGTACCAAAATTCACTGAAATCATCAATGTGGCTGTCTATTAAAAGATATCTATTTCCTCGAAACCGAAAAGCACTCAATAAAACTCTTGAATTCAAGTCTCACCATCTGCTTGTCAAAGACTGCCCTCTCCCAGCTGACATAATATGGGAGAATATGAATTGTAGTTACTCTGGTAAAGTGAAGAGAAAGATAGTCATAACTCTTATGAGCGGAATAATAAGCGCAGGTCTGGGAGCGCTGATGCATGCACTACAGCTATTTATGAACAAAGTACAAATCGATTTTTTGAACGAAGTTGTTTATTTCATCACGATTGTGATTTTCCTCCATCTTAGTGATTTGTGGAGTGAATATGCAATTCGATTTCAGAAAATTGAAGGTAAATACTTGAGTCAAGTCTTCGAGCTTCTTTGGAAGTATTGGACACGTTCAATTGTCATCGTGTTGGGTTTTCTGACTAACTTTACTTCTGGAGAAATTGATACTTACGGATACAGGCTTCTATGCGCTCTGCTAGTCTTTAGTTTCATCGCTCCTCTTCGGAAGCTCACTTTCATATCTTATGGATTTGTGACTCGAGTTATCAATAGAAGACGCTATAATCATTTGGAAAAGGCAAACATCACTCAAGACGAAGCAGAACGAATATTTTCCAATCCAGAGTTCGATTTCGTAGCTGGTGCAATGAATGTATCCAACTTCTTTTTCATGGCCTTCTGCTTCAATACTTTCATGCCGCTGGGATCGTTGCTTTGCTTGATTGGAATCGTATTGAGCTTTTATGTAGACAAATACAACATCATCTATCGGCATTCGGTGACAAAAGTGTCAGATCCGAGACTTGGGATCAATTTCTACTATTTGCTGAGATTCGATATTCCCCTTCAACTTCTTAGCAACTTTGTGTATTGGTACGTGGGAACGAAGAACGGTGAAAGTCTTGGATTCTTTGAAATCATCTTAATCGCTCTATTTTTATTCATAGCGCAAACTGTGATTGTGTCATTCTATCCAAATATGGCTGAAAATCCCAAATTTTCTACGAAAAATGTGTCAAGCCAGACGTATGATTCGGCAAAAAGCAAATTCAAAGTCACTTACCTTGGGTGCTACCCCTTGGCGACCAAAAATGCTTTTTAGTTTGTTTAGTCTGAGATCTCTGTTCATATGGTTGTATTTCATTGAGGAGATGATCGCTATCATTAGATGCTTGATTTTTTTTGTTCACACCCGTGCACTAGGAGCTGATCGAAAATACAATTTGTTATTTGTAAAGATTTGTAGGCTGTATGTCAAGTGTATATCCTATACACGACATAAATGCTCGAGCCTCCATCTTAAGGAGAAACTGAATTTAAATGCTAGTTAGAAAGATAGCATTACCAGCTGCTAAAATAAAATTTCAACACAATTCGTTAGAGTTTTGGGTGATTTTTTACCATCATCTTCAAGACATTATTATGAAATTCTGACATAAACAAGCAATGGATCCGACAGACTAATTACACAAAATACAAATCCAAATCATTCACATATAATTTTAGATTTCGCTACTCGTAAAAGCGCATTTCTTTTTACAAAAAAATATTCAGCAGAGACACTAACAATAAATTAGGAATCGAACGCAGCTTTTGTGTAAGGGTTGTTACTATCGTCATGTACAAAGAATTCGTCTTCATCAATGTCAAGAGTATTTTCAATCTTCTTCGGCGATATGAAATCGCAGACAGAAACCTCAGCAGAGTCACCTTTATTTGGCATATTGCATTTCGTAGGCTGATGTTGTCGAGGATAGGTCACTTTCTTTCGGCATGTCCTAGCTTTCTCCTCTTCTTCTCTTGCGAGCCTTAATGACTCCTCCATAGCTAGTTTAAGTTCCTCTTCTTTAAAGTCTCCAAATGCATCAATGACCTGTCCTTCGTTTCCAACACCGAAATTTTGCTCCGCTTTCTTGCTATTATGTTTCAAGTAGCTTTCTGCTAGAGCTAAGTCGCCTGTGTGTGATTTGCTTTTGCCTTTGTCAACTGGAGCATCGTCTTTTGGGAGTGTATCACAGAGAAGGGTATTATAAAAGAATATGACAATAGAGTCCAGTAGGAACTGGGGTCTTGGACTATTATGATCACCTTCAACCAATACTAAATTCTTGTCCCCAGCGTACTTGTTGTATAGATCCTGAGTGTGATGTGGCAGAATGAAAGTATCATCCTTTCCGGTGACGAAGAACGCTGGAATAAAACCGGATGTCATACTGTTCATTGGGACTAGCTGATTTATATCAAATTGAGCTTTACTTTGGATCGTTTTCCGCAAGATGCTAAGAGCTCCGCTGGTGATAAACTTTGGTATTTTAGCGTGTGTTTTTGCAAGCTCTTCCGCAAGGACTCTCAGGTCAGAAAATGCAGAATCGACGACGATTCCAGCGATGCTCGGGTCTTTGTCAGAGTGCATGAGAGCCGTAGCTGCTCCCATGCTCCGACCCCATAATCCAATTGTCGAGACTTGTTCGGTCTTGCGTAGATAATCTATAACGGCTTCAACGTCTTCTCGTTCAAACCATCCTAGTGAGATGTATTCTCCCTCAGATAATCCACAGCCAGAGAAATCGAAGCAAAAGAGTGTAATATTGGCTGGAAGCAAAACTTCAACTGCTGGTAACGCTTCAATTCTTGAGGAGCAATTGCCATGGAGATAGATGACGCATGGTAACTGTTTAGCGACTCTTTTGGCTGGCTCAAAATGACTGCATTCAAGTGTTAAACCTCTCTTATTTTTGATTTTGATGTCTTTTCTAGTGTAGATCTTTCCTTTCAGTTTAAATTCTCGTGGACCTAAAGCTTGTAAGAAATCATGAAACGACATCTAATACCTAGTTCATCAACAGTATAGTTATCTCTTGGTGGTCTTACAATGGCTTTCCAAAGGTCTTCATAGCCCTCGCTGAACTTTCCAAACGAGATCATTCAAAAAATTTGCTTGCTGCAGTTAAGTTTTTAATTATCAAATAAATCTACAATACAAGGCACAGCTCTTATCAATCAAGAACCTTGATTGAACTTGTTTAAAAAAATTAGAAAATCAGAATTTCTGATAGATTCGAGTAAGGTTAGTTCAATTTCCTATTCCAAACAAGATTTATACAAGCTCTCTGTACTCTCAAATTGTGATATTGTAAGATTACCTTGGTGCACGGATCAATTTCGTAAACTTAGGGGAAAAATCTACTCAGAAAGCAAGTCAAATTCTCTGGCTTATATCATGTGTACCCATTCGGAATGTTTAAATGAGACCGTATTGTCGATTTGACAGAATGGTGGGTGAAGAGGTGCAAAAAGGTCCAAAAAGTTTCTGTTCTGATTGGTTGAGTCGAAGTAGTAGTACTGATAAAGAAATTCGATCAATTCTCACTGGATGTAAATTTTTAAAAGTTTTCGATTTGAGGGCTAATCAATCAAACTATTCGAGCTATCAAATCATAATAACGTTTTTCTTCGCATAGTAAAGATTAAATAAATCGCTCATCTCTCTTTTTGCTATTGAAATGAGTTCCTGACCTGAGCAAGCAATTACTCATAAAAACTCACTCAGGATCGAACATTCGGTAAATGTGTTTGGATCTGAATTGGCATTCTCATATGAACCTGCTTTTTGAAACTAAAATTCTTCTGTCGGTTTTGCCACAACCCAAATTAAGAAAAATCAATTTGAGATTCGAAAGCCCTTCGTTTATTCCTCGAATAGCTCTGCTGCTTTGGATCTAATTACTTTGAGCAAATCTCGCTTTTTGCTAGCTGTGTAGGCCTTAATACAATATTTGTGTGTAATATCGGTTCTTATGAGGTTCATAGTTGAGAACAGCAGGCTTATCATAGATTCTTTAGATATTAAAATGACGCCTACTAAGATAAACTCTGTCACAAAACGAAAGTTTAATTCAAGAAATCATTTAGAACCGTATCGCTTTCGGAAAATCTCCCTAGCGTAACCTCTGGTTTCCAGAGGAGAAGCTTTAGATTCCTTGAAAGAAATATATTGCAGTTAGGGTATATGCGAGTTATCAAAATTTAAATAAAAAAGAAAGGCTTAATTGCGTTGAAGTGAGTACTGAAAGAAATAAATTTATCATTAAATAAGTCACTCCTTTGAGCCAAAAACAAAAAGACTCTTTTATGTCTTCGCCTTTCAAACAAATCGACGGTAACCGCATCAAGAAGTTTAAATGCATCAAACTGAAAGACTCATCAATTTACTTTGGAGAAATCGCCTGGATGGATTCTCAAGGAGTGATTTACGTAATTCAAAGCATTACAATGAATTAGAATAACTAAACTGGCTGTAAAATAGGAGGCGCCTTCAGAAGATTTAATCAAGAACCTTGAGCTCAAGCAAGTTCGTCATGGAATTGGCATCCAAATGTTTGGAGGTACTGATGATAATGTACTCTGCAAGTATGAAGGAGAATGGGATCGTGATAAAAGGAGTGGAGAGGGACTCTGTCTATTCCCTGACAAGTCTATGTATATGGGAGCTTTTTACAAAAACCTCAGAGAAGGTGACGGAAAACTAATTTGGCCTAACGGAGACAGCTACGAAGGAAGTTGGAAGACTGAACGCATGAATGGGAGTGGAACTTTTACACAAAGTTCAGGCGGCGTCTTGTCTGGAAATTATAAGGATAATTTTTATCAGGTAGCACCTCAAGCTAGTTACAAAATCAATAATATTTCATTAACTAGCTTGATGATAAATTTTTTAGTCCTTTTGCGCCTAAAGAGGAACTTGAGAAGCTTCGAACGCGAGCAAAGGATATCGAGCGCTTTACCAAGCAGACTAAAAAGCAAAAATTATTCTATTTGGAAAAAACAGGCTCTTTCGAAAAAATGGCTAGCCGCATACAAGAAAGCAATGCTAATAACAGAATCCCTGTCATATTAAGGAATAAAAGGTAACCCATTAACTGAGTGTCTCGTAAATCTCAAAATGCATGAATGTTATTAGATCAAATCAAAGCAAAGATGAAATATTTTATTCTTTCTCAAAGTGCATGAGAAAGGAAATATATGAATTCGACCTCCGTTTAGCTGCTGAAATGAAATCGGATAGAGTACCCTATGAGGCATATATGGTAAATTAGAGCATCGTAGATATTAGTAACCCTTTTTTATTTGCCAGCAAAGCGTTAAAAATAGTCTTGCAAGAGCCATCGTCCATGGTCACTTATTTTGTATTAACATCGATGATAGCTCTGCTAAATATGAAGAAATCTTCGACCCTGATCTGAAAGAGTTTTTCAGTTCAAAGAGTTTTCCTAAGCAAATTTTGGAGCCAAAGGAATTACAGAAAAAAGAGACTTATGGCTCTGTTCTTATGGGAACTGAATACAACTCTTTGAGCTTGAATAAAGGATTCCAGGTAATATCGACATAAATTTCCTGATTTTGAAAAATTATAATATTTAGATCTTTGTGTGGTCCAAGTTTAGAATCGATTCTGACTTAGATAAAAGAAAGGTCTTGGAAAGATTTGAAAAGAGATTTTCTTCCGTGTTACCTATGATACAATTAGATTTAACACTCATCGCTTAGTATAAATTTCATTTTAATAAAGTTGAGTGAGAGAAAGGGGAAAAAGACTCCTTCGTTCTCTCAACAACAGAAATACATACTCCGATAGATTTATAACAATTTACAAAGAGTCTGAATAAGAGTTCAATTTTATCAAATAGACGATTCAGACACTGTTAACGAGGAGTATCAACAAATCTCCTATAAAAAGTCTTTCTCTTGCTGCTTATAGTCAATCTATAAAGCCAAATTAAATGCTCTTCTCAATAGCTCCTTGCAGACTTTAAAGAAAGAAGAGTCTGGTAATTTCAAAATCTCAGCAAAAAAAAAATCAATCCACATTTTATAAACATTCCAAAAGGATGTTCCTTGTCCCAGTATATGTCCAGCAGTTCTGGGCTTATTTTTCCTACAATCATATTTAATTGCGAGGGAATTATTTCTTATCAACGATAACAGATTTTAACGTCTGATTTATTATATACAAAAGATAAATTGTTCTTCAATAATTAACGATCTCATTTTTCGTTGAAAATAGGTCTTTTAAGTATGGATTACAGACTTCTACTTAACATAGAGGAACTTTTGGTGAATGGGAAACCTTCTCAAGATGTCAAGTGCTCCATTTCCATTCAAGAGTGCGCTGATATAAAACGCAACTCTGTTGTTCCATTTCCCGACAAACAAATTTTCGATTTACCAAGTTTCGATGGCTTCCTGACACTCAAATTCAAGGTGAACGATAAAAGTTTTGCTGAGTCATCAATCCATCTGACAAAACTAATCGACCATGACACCTTCAGCCTTCCTATCGAACTGACTCAGAAAACTTCATCAAAAGAGGAATTGTCGCTGACTATAGTTGCAAAGATTGCAGCAATCTCCAGACAAGTCAATTGGAATATGATTAAAAGCTCTGTTGAGCCAGCAGAAAGAAGCGGATCCGTTATTATGACCGAGAAGACATACGAGCAAAACTCTATGCAATTTTCTCAAAGAAAAATATCAGAGACTGTTAAACCCGACGAGGACAGTTTGAAGGATACTGTCTTCCAAAAACAAGAAATTTTTCGCATCCAAAAAATTCTGACTGCTGAAGGAAATATTATCACTCAACACAAAGTACGCACTGAGAGCGAAACAACAAAAACTAAGGAAGCTTATACTGCGTATTTTGAGAAAGATTTCGATGACATCGATGATATTGAAGAGGAAGACGATCAACATGAACAAGAACACAATCAAGGTGAACAAGAGGAACATAAAAACCAGGAGAAGTCTGCTCCCGAGAATCAATCTCACCCACGAGGACAGGTAGTGGAACCGCAAGTATCGCTACCTATTTCAAATCAAGCTCAGTCCACGACCGGATTTCATGGCCTGTCTACTGCTGGTAGTGGGTTTCATGGTCAATCGAGTACTGGATTTCAGGGCCAATCTAGTACTGGGTTTTACCAATATTATTCCTCGAGAAAAGAACACGCAGACTCGCTGATTGGGTTTCTCGAATCAAAGTATGGACAGTCTGACAGCTTTGCAAAGTTAAAGGCCTCTATAAATGATATTGTGAAATTCCCAGCGAATATGATGCCTCCCCAGCAGGGAAACCTTGCGATATCAGGAACATTTCACAATGTAATGAGAACAACAAGTTTTCCAACTGAGGTTCACAATCTCGGAGCGAGCCCCTCTCAAATGGGAGGGTTCACTCCTAATTTTGATCCTCGTATTCACTTTGCTCAACCCTTTGCGGAAACTTCTCCCATGTTCTTAACCACATCGCAACATCAACAGCCACGAGGCGAGGAATCCAAGATCCAAACCCAAGACGATTTTCACGTACCACGCGATCGAAAGGCTCAGACATTCCCTCTTTCTAAGGAAGCGGATCAAGGTGCTTTGGGGGATAAAAAAAGAGCAGTTTCCACTGAAGCAAAGAAAAAAAAGAGAACTATTAAAGAGATTCACACGAGAGAATATCTCTTAGATCTTAACAAATCAATTAAATTTGCAGCAAGTGCATTTGTGGATGAGCCACTAACCCAAGAGATAATTACACAGATGTCAAGAAACAAAAAGAAGCTAAGTGTCGTTCGCATCAAAGGAAATGTTGAGGCCGATCAGAAAGAGCCTATAAAGATCAGCGCAAAAAATTACTTTTCAGAGAATTGCAACAACAAATACCTTCATTACTTCATGCCATACACCAAAAATCTATATCTATTGAACATCTCGAAGAAAGTGGAAGACCCCTCCAAAGCTGAAACCTTCAGGTTGGTAGAGTTGGATATTGAATTCGACATATCTCCACATATCAAATCGTTGATTACTCCTTCAGGCCTCCTTTTTGCCGTAGCAGCAAAAACAGAACCGAACGCTACAACCTTGGATGATAGCCTTGGAAGCTGTCACCTATATCACTATTCTTCTCAGACATTAGTCGAAAAGGCTACGATGTCCAGCTTTAAAAGGAAAAATTTCGGCTTGGTTTACTTCAACAAGAATCTCTTTGCGATAGGTGGTTTCGTTCAAGGGCAGCTCTCAAATAGCTGTGAGAGATATGATATTAGAAGCAATGAGTGGGTTCCAATTGCCTCTATGGAAAGAGCCGTTCAAGAGCCAACCCTTTGCGTTTATGGCAATCGCTATATTTACCGGTTCTTTGGCTTTAACAGTAAAAACTCGATTGAGCAGGCTATCGAAAGATTTGACGCTATCAGAAATCGCTGGCAAAATATGAAAGTTGATCTCCATGCATCCATGAGAGATGTATATCTCCCGTTGTCATACCAAATTGGGCCAAACGAAATTCTCATCTTTGGAGGAAGAAACGTGAAAGGTATAGAAGCAACGAAAGGACAAGCTTTCCTTGTTTCAGTAGAGGACAAAAAAGGTAGCCAAAATATTAAAATTAATAAATGCAAGAATCCGTTGCCTGGACCTCCTGGTATTCTCAGTCAAAATTCACTGATAATTGAAGACAATACCCTTATTGCTGTTCGAGAAGGTAAACTTTTTCTTGTAACATAATGTTCATTTTATTTTTAGATTACGAATGAAGAAGATAGACGAACACCTCGAGATCACACTTATGGAAAAAGCTTGAAACTCATAAATTTTCATTTTAGATTCTAAGATCTTCATTGATACACATAAGAATTATTACATGAGCAATTTTCGAATTTGATCTACATAGGAATTTACAAAAAACTCTAACTAAAAAAAAAAAATGCAAAAAAGTTCATTGAAATTGTGTGCTGAATATTTCAATTTTACTGTCCAAACACTTTTGAGAGAAACCAATGACGGAATAAGTGATGATTTAGAGAGAAAAGTAGACGGAAAATCTTGATAGGAATTATTTGTGTGTGCAATTTCTTTCAAATTTTTTGATTGTTCACCACTCTACTTAATTTTTTTGAATTGAGGGTTATTGTATGCGTGATTGCGATGAAATCTACCTCGAAGATTCTTACAGTTCGAACATCTCTCCTCCTCTTCTCAAGAAAATTAGTATTCTGTTAATCAAAGGAATAAAGCATCTATCTAACAAGCTAAAGTTTACAATTATCATTTTATTTGCTTATTCAAAATTACTTTGTTCTACCTGAATGGTTTGGTGTGGTTTTCAATTACCGAGTTTGGACAATAACGTAGAATAGGTTGAATGGCTACTACCTCTTACCTGGACATTCGATTGAATCAATTAAGATAATAACTTATACCCTTGTCGAGGAATTTTCATAAATTCATTAAGTATCCTTTTCAAAGCTGTTCTCGCGTCTGAATATTTAAATCTCGAGATTGCTTTCTTGAGTCTCTGCTAAAGCGCTTGAGGTGAGAACCAAGGCTTCTCAGCAAAGGCCTGATTAAGGATTAATTATTTTAGTTATGAAAATTTTTATTAATTAAAGAGAGTCGAATTTGAAGAAGTTAATTCTCTGTTGAATTATTAGTATACTTGTGACTAGTTATAATAAGTGATCCAAGCAACTATTTTTCAATCTCCACTAGGTAATAGAATTCCAGAATATAAATTACTAATGAAGTTCAATGCCTTCAAATAGTAAGAGGATCCAATGAAATTAGTTCCAAGACGACTAGAGGAAAATAGAAACCTTTACTTTGTAAGTGAATTAAAAGTAGTACAAGAACCACTGCAAGTAGTCAGTGGATTGATAGAGCGATCTATTAGTATTTAGAACGCTGAAGTATTTTTTGTTCTCATGAAATTGTCAATCTTAATGCAATTCAAGTGGAATTTGGACTGGAATACTATCAGATATTATTCAAGGATTTAAGTGTAATACGAAAATTGAAAATGCTTGGTTTCCTAGAGGAAAACATCTTGATTATATTTCCTTTTTTCCCACTATTATTCTAGATGCCTAAGAAGCAACCGAAGATGTCATTGAATTTAATTTGAAGAGGTCAGCTTCTTAAGTTCTTAGGTTTTCATATTATGTTGATCTTAAAACTGATATGCAATATGAAATCAAGTCTCATTTTTTTACATGGGTAGATTTCTTGTTTCATTTGTTAATTGTAATTGTTTTGGGATGACGATAATTTTAACTTGAATACATAGACTTTACTCCACCTCAGCAAAGCTTCATTCAGATTTCTAGAGGACTTCCCAACCATTTCCTCCTCCAAATTGCAATATCCTTCTTCGACTCTCATCGGAGGTTGTTTTGTTGGTCGGGCTGTCATAGTTTTGAAGGAGATAAAGCTTCTCTGAATGCACAATTCCTTGGTGATTCCAAAAGCCTCCACTAAATGGTAATCCACTTGGATTGATTTTTTTGATTTTGAAAGCAGCATCGTCCTTCTCTTTGAACTCAGATACCTCAAACAGAAAGCTCTGTGTGCTGGCATTATCATTTTCATCAAATCCTCCAACTACGAGGATCTGATTTCTGTTGATTTGACAACTCGCAGAGAGCCACTGAATTTTTAACCCTAGCACCTCCGAAGAAACATCATAAGCCGTCCAGTTATCTTGAACTACATCATATTTTTCAATCGATTCGGCTATTTGACCCACAGAACGAAGGCCACCAAATCGGAAAATAGTATCTTTTCCAAAGGTGCAAACCGAAGGACTGCTAGATTTATGGTTCATTCTTTTAATTGCCTCCCAATTTCCGGATAAGATATCATACCTCTCACAATGATTCGTGAATCCTTCAATTTCCGTAAATCCACCAATGCAATAAATGAATCCATTTAAGTAGCACATCCCATGTGATTTTCTTGGGTAAATCATTGGTTTCATTAATTCTAACTTACAGGTCTCTGGCACATATCTCATTGTAAGATTAGTCGTTCGATTGTGTTCCACACCTCCAGTCAAATAAATTTTCCCTTGTGGGGTTATAATTGATCGATGGCGGATCGGTATCTTAAAATCGATTTTGAGTTCAATCACTTTGAAGCTTGGAGAATTTTTCTGAGATTTGCCTATTAGGGTGTGTAGATCCAATAGATGGAGTTTTTTCGAATTCCCTTCAAAAAAATGAAGAACCTGGAGGGGACTGCTGTCCTTAAAATAATTTGGAAGATCAACTTCAAAATCTGATACAGGAGTTAGCTTACTCGCTGTTTTTGAAGAAGCGTCAGAGGAAATACCGGTTGATTGGTTAAATTTATTCTGCTGAAGTGGGTGAACACCCGTTGAAATGATAGTATTTGATGCATTTTCGAACAAGGTCTCCAGAATTCCTGTAGGCTGAATAACTGATTGCTTTCCATCCTTTTGAGATAGTTGCAAAAAGCGTGAAAATCTTTCTGAGAGGTCCTCAAATGGGGAAGTATCCACAACTATTTCCACTTTAGTTTTCATTATATCAGTCACGAGGGAGTTATATCCTCTTATCTCATGATCAAAGTCGATGTCAAATAACTTATTCGGCTCAGATGCTTCATTGGGAGAATTAGTGATGGTAAACCTTGCTCTCTCTAAATTTGATATTACAAGTTCAAGTCTCCTCTCAATTTCGTCGATGTTAGCTTCCAAAGATTCCGTGTAAGTAGTAGCTGCCTGCTCAAATTTCTCTTCAAACTGTTTGAATAAGTTATTTATGGCCCTTTTCAACTCCTCTTTGTAGTATCTGATCAACTTCCTTCCCTCTTCTACTTTAAAGACTTCAATTGTTTCACTTTTGAAGTTCTGAAGCTTTTCAAGTTCATACTTGAAGCCTTCAATTGCATTAAGCAGAATCTGATCCGGCTTTTTTGTTGATGGTACTGACTTATTCATTTTTCAGCTGATGGATAGCGTTAGATATAAACTAACTATATTTTGAATTTAACTCGATCTAAATTGGTTAATAAACCTTAATTCACTTTTGCATATTATTAAACTAAATTTGAGTCCTTATTTTCTCTATGTATTCACTGTGTTCACATCCCTCAGTGGGAAAAATGAAAATTTTTTTCGAAATATTTATGAAAGCTCTTTGCTTCATTTTTTAAGGAATTCTACAAATTTTTTGAGAGTATCGAGGAGCACGAATTGATTAAGATGGACCAAATTCCGATATTTACTTAAATTTATACTAATCTCGTACAAATAGATTTTGCTGGATGTAGAGCCGTACTTCTTCACCCTGCTCCTAACTGAACTTCGATAATAAGCGCTTAAAGTTTGATGTTGAGCTCTCTTGGAAGTTTTTGTTAAAACTGAATAGATTTAGGCTATTCTGGAGATAGTCGTTTGAGATTTCGATCTTCTTTGGAATATCAATTTTATTTTGACTAGAATCATAGCTTTTCTCACCTGGTAAATCATCGTTTACGATTGAGGCTAGTTAAAGTTAATCAATACACTTCTAAGATTAAAATAAACAAATTACTGTTTGATTGAGATCCCGTCATTTGCTTGTCATTTTGGCACCCTCTGCATATACAAGAAGCACTGCATTTGATACCTTTAGCAAAACATTCACAATATTTCTTTTCACAGTTTGATCGCTTGCAATTGCATCCTTTTACAATCTTATTGGCGGATGTTTTGAGTCTGGAGGAGTTTTTCTCAACGCCTTCAATTTCCATCCCAGAAAAGAGATTTGGACGCCGACTTAGCATTTTTTCAATTATATTGTTTCTTTGTTGAAGATTTGCCTCGTTATTCGAACATTCAATACACCCACATTCTATTGAACAAAGTCGTCCTGACGACAAACAGTCACAATACAATTTCAAACAGCCTGACTTTTGACATTTGCACTTAATTTCAGTCTTCCTTCCTTGTTCTTCTAATAATATGACTGCAGATATGAGACTGATTGTGCAGATTATTATACTTCTTTTTTCGTTTTTCTCTCTAAATTTAGCTTTCTTCAAGTCCTGCCCTTGGTTTTTTGCCACATCTGTGTCTCTATTAATAGGATGGAGAGTGTTCAGGTTTCTTTCTCTCAATTTCCTAATTGGACGTGAATTCTTTTTCTTTCTCTTGGTCTTTTCTTGTTCGTCTTGTGTTTTTTTAATTTTTTTGGAACGATTTTGGCTACAAGAGCGATTTAAATAACACCGAATATGTTATGATTACTTTATTTTATTGAGAGGGTTTTCATTTGTTTTATGATTTTCTTGGACGGGCTTCCCTTCTTTTGGGAATGATTTTATGATAATTGGCGAAAATATGTCTCTCAAGATGTTTCTCGATCTCGGGAACAAGTTTGGGGAATTTAAGTCCTCAGCCATGTCAAACCTGAATTTAAGTTATTAAATTGAAATTTTGCCCTCGTTTTACCTTGCAATGGTATTTCTGCTTCTGACCCACGTTTTGTTCCGCATTCCTTTGTTCAGAGTCCAGTCAGGACAAACTGAGAAAAAGGAGACAAATTAGCATGATTTTCTATCATTTTATCTTTTTGTTTGTTAGAAGAATATTGCTTTATAATTTGGAGTTTTTAGATATTTATATATTGGTATGAATCCTGGCCTTACTGCTCTAGAGGTATCGGAACAGAGATACTTATAACAAATTTTTTCTTATGAAATGCTGCGAAAGTATCTTTTTTTTTCAGATGTATCAAAGTAAAATCTTTCTGACAATTAACGACCAGAATTAATTCATCAGATTGGTTGTATTGCTGATAGAAGTTTTGAGTTGACTTGATTTGACTTAGATACTTTCATTATAGGATCCTATGAAAACTCTCTAAAAATGATCTCTTCTCTAGTGTCAACTGTTGCCAAAGCGAATCGAGATCAAAATCTCTTAATAATACTTTTCCTTTTTCATTAATGATTATGTATCTTCTACTCGAAGGGTTCATCAACTGATCTTCTATGGAATCGACAAAAGTAAAACCCATCCACCAATACCATACATATACATTAGTTGCTTGGCAGTGTTAGCGAAAATGCAATTCACTATTGTCTCTTTCGCTAACTATTAATCTGATCTACCGATTGCGGTTGAGCATTATTAGATTATATATTTCAATGTTTGATTTACAATCATGGCTCCTAGCAGAGAGACATTTCTTAAAAAATGAGAGAAATGAGCCTAACTGCAAGATTTCGTAATTTTCTTTAAATACAAGTCTTAGTTTGAGAATTCAATGAATTATTTTTTCTGCACTTATCAATATCAATAGGATGACTCAAGAGCCAAACCCAATGTGTCTCTCTCTTTTTTTTCATGAAAACGCTTTCTTTAGATTAATTGACATAAGACTATAAGTACCTTTATTTAACGAATCCTATCAAAGTGAAAAAAAATTCGGATCCAGAATATGAGTGTGCTTGAAAAATTACAGAAAAGTCTTGCTCACAAGCATTACAAGCTAATAGCTATTGAAACCTGGTGTGATTTTAAGCTTACTGTTTGAAGAATCCATTTTACGAGTTGTATGTGATCGTTAGCTAATAAATTTTATGATTACATTTTTAATTAATTTGCAATAAAATCCTGTTCGTGAACAATGGGATCTGCTGCGTCGCAAGAACTATCAAGGGGACTTAGCAATTTCAAGCCTCTAGGTTCAAGAAACCTGTCGTATTTTGGAGGAGTTGAAGTGCTGTATTATCGCCTTCAGAATGAGTATATCTTGATGAAGCGAATTTCAAGCGACATTTTTTCAAAGGCTCAACTCAAAACTGTCGACGCACTTATTAATTTGAGTCATCCCAATTTCCTTCTTTTCCATGGAGTTAAGCAAATTGACGAAAAAGATTATGAGATTTATTTCGAGAACATTGTCTGGACGTTGGAAGACGAGATCTCTCGGCGAAAAGAAAAGAAAGAGTACTTTACAAATGACGAAATATTCGCTATTTTGAATCAAGCAGCCTCAGCTTTGGCTTATTTTCAGCAACACAATATTCCTCATGGAGGAATGACAACTCAAGCCCTCCTTCTGGCGACTTCAGGTGGCTACAAAATTGTACATCCACTGTTGATAGGAAGACATCAGTCGAATCGTGATAGTATCAAACAACTCTCAAGATTTTTGCCCCCAAACATCAACATATCTTCGAAACTGGAGACACCTTCAGATCCTTTTAAAGACGATGCATATGCTCTTGCAATAACAATCATTGACGCTTGTTTATTGGGTTTCACTGAAAATCCCATTGAACAGAGAATGGATTTGGTCAGGAGAGGATATTCAGCTGTGATTTGGATGATTCTCGAAAAAATGATAGAGATATCCGAACACGAAAGAATAGATAGTCTCACTCTCGATTATATATTGCGAGATGAGACGATACGAAGTTCCATCAAGAATGACATTCACTTAAAACAAAGACTTGCTGAGTTACTCTCTAAGGTAAGCATACACAACTCTTTCTATTATCTCACTTCTCTGTTCGAAAGGCCCCTCTTCGTACCAGTAGTGTAAGCAATGTCCGAAGAACTATACCATCTTACCAAACGAGTCCTGTGCCTGATAGAGAGGACAAATTTAGTTCTTCATACCGTCGTCCGAGAAATGTAAGCTTTGAGCCAGAGAATGTTTCGAGAAACAGTTCCCCACTTCATGGAGTATGAATTTTGGTCATCCTTTATAATTTAATGCGAAATTTCTTAGAGAATTGAAAAGACTCCTTCCACCTTGACCCCTGAAAAGTACTCGAGAGGTTCCTTCAAAGAATATGAGGTGAACAGATACATTCCAACCTACAAGCCGAGCCAACCTTCTCCCCTTAAAGAGAGTCGATACTCTCCCTCGCGAACCAGTTATACAGAGCCAGGGAAAATTTATCAAAATAGAACAGATCGCGAATTGCGCCCCGAAAACGAGAAACCTACCTCCGAGTGGAATAGATTCGACAAATATTCCGGAACGAACTTAAAATATGAGCCTCTTGCAAGGACATTATTTTCAAATGAGAGTAGACCAACTGCAATGAGGTTGCCTTCAAGAGAACCGTATCAAGAAGTACGACGACAAGACAGTTCTTATTTGCAATCTCCTATTCGGAAAAAAACTGAGAGTCCAGTGAGCAGGTCTTATAAAGGTCACATTTCATCAAAACCATATGAGCAAAGGATCTATGAAAAATATCTGTTTACAAATTCTGAGCCTGTAACCAGCAGCAAATTCAGAGATTTAGCAAAACCTCGACCATTCACCGATTCTGATATCCTTTCTAAGAGATCTGCTGAGAATAATTATCATGAACGTCGAAAAGTGGAATTTGAGGGTCCCTTCACCTCAATTGGCAGAGAGAAAGATTTCTCTCAATATAAAGAAGAAATTCCTAGAGTTCGAAGTCCTTTAGAAAAAAGAGAAGTCACCAAAGACACACTTAATAATGAAAAACGATCATGGCAAAGACCAAATGAGTTTGTTGAACTCAATAAAGGTTTGTATTCTCCCAAAAGATATGAGTCTGGACGAGCAGAAAATTTTCAAACTCCTCCTCCTCAAACAACAATCTATCAAGATTCTCGCTCTGCCAGACAGCATCTTAGAAGTCCCAGTTCTGACTATGCTACCCAAACGAAACATGAAGAAGTGAAGGATCCGAAAGCTGCTATTTCGAGAAGATATCTCCAAGAAAGGTTCACTGACGCTAAGACTGGAGCATCTTTTCTTTCCGCCGCGAATGACTTCCTTCTCAGCACGTTTTCTCCTAAGGTAAATCTGGTTCGTGTCAAAATTCTATTTACTTGCGTATAGAAAGACCAATCCTACCAAGCAGAAAGAGCTACTCAAGATCGAGAATTTCAGTCCAAGTCTATTATAAGTGAACCCCAAGTAAGAAATATACCCTCGAGCTATTGTGAAAGTATTACATACTCCCCGGTAATCGAATTTTCTTGCCTCAATCTGAGACTTATGATATACTTAGAATCTAAAAGACAAAAATAATTTTGCACAAGAGAGCAAGCTGATTGATTCAAGTATAATAAATCATCTTGTGTGCTTAACCGTTATTATAAAAATAAAGGTCCAAAGACATATTCAAGGAATTGGGGAGCTCAAGAAAGCGATCTCTTAAGTGAGAACTTGAAAAGAAGAGAAGGTCAAGGAAAGTTGTGGCAGAGTGCAGATGAAAAATTTAAAAATGTAAATATTCTGAGGGAAAAATCGCAAACTCAGGATGTTTAATTAACAAATCAGGTGTCTACGGTCCATGAAGTCAGTCAAGAGAGACAAAGAATGGAAGGCGAAGAAATTAAATTCGAAAATAAACCAATTCACATTTCGGGAGGTATTCAGTTTAGTGAGCAGCGAGATCTCCGCAAAAGCGAAACAGAAAACAAAGACGATCTCAAACCTGAGAGATGGCAATATTCTGAAGACCTCACCTCCAAAAGCAAGGAATCAAATGATGGTGATGAGGAAGTTAAAAACAAGAGTACTACTGCTCAAGATACTGTTTCTCCTGATGTAGGAAAAGAATCGTCTTAAATTAATAAGGTAGAGTAGTTTACTACAACAACTAGAACTTAGATAGAAAGACTTTACACATGTAATTGATGATAACAAAAAAGGGATTAATTTTGATTGTGTATTTAGTAGTAGTTGTCATAGACTTAACTGAGTATTCAAATTACCGACCTAAATTTGAAAACGTTATTTTGACTCAGCTTTGGATGTAGAATTTTGAGTCTACTTTCACTCTAATGGAATTTCTGATCATTAGGAAAGAACATTTTAATACATTATCAAATTAAGCAGATGATGGTTTTTGGAACAAAAATTAGAAATGTAATGAATAGAGATCGTAGTAAGATATGGGTATAAACAGCCTCACTCCAAAAGGTTTAGGGAAACTACATATTTTTTCATACGAAATAACAAAAGCGGAAGGAGCTTTCTGTAAACACAAATAAAACCAACAACGATTGAACCTCAAGCTTGAATTTGCTGTGCGTAGTCACCTTTTAATCTCTCTTGGATCCAGGTGTATATTTTATATTCGTTAAATTCACCCTCATACAGTATAGGAGAGAGTCTATTGGTTTTATGATAAAGATAGAGTGCTGGGAATTTTTTATCTTCCAGAAAATCAAATTCAGTCACACTCATTTTGAAAAAGACCACATCTTGATCTACCGTCAGAGTCGCTGCCAAGTCTTCCAAGATTGAAATCAACTGAAAAATATAAATATTTGCAAGCAAGAAGCAATAATTACGTGATTGCACTGGTCATCTAGATTCGTGTAAAATAATATTACAGCATTCTTTTCAGAACCTAGAACGGTTTTATCAAATTCCTTTCGATTTACAGTCTAGTAAAGTTTTCTTTTACAGTGACCAGTCAGAAGAGTTCTTACTTTAAGTGATTCATTGCTTTCGGATGAACTTTGCTTTCTTCTCATAAAAGGAGCTAGCTCTCCAGCTGCAAATTTTTGAGAAAAATCGTAAAGGCTCAAACCGTTTATTTGATCTTCCAAATAATATTTTTTCTCTCCAAAAGAATCTAGCAAAACCACCTAAAATTGATTAACGCTGTTCAAAGTTCAAGAGTTTTACCTTTGGAAGTTTGGGTTCATTCAATCCGAGATACTTGGAGAGTTCAAGACATAAGTTTTCATTATCATCTTCAACAAAGCAAGCACAAACAGTGAGATTGTCTGGAAGATCCTCAACACTTGTTTCCAGTGATACTAACGCTTCTTCACCTTCTTGGTCTCTGTGAAGTATTAAAATAAGGCCTGCGCTGCCTCCTTCGAATATTGCTTTCATAATTTCTGTGCTGAGAAGGGGCACTAACGGATGGTTATTTTGATCAATAAATGTTTTGAGACTCATAGCATTCAAAACACCACTAAACTTGATTTTATCTGGATTTGAGTTAGTAAACATCACCAGCTGAGTTCCGCTATCAACACCAAACTCCTTTTCTAATGTTTTGTTCTCTGTATACAAAAATGCCACATCTTGGTAAATTTTGCTCAAAATTCTAAAAGTTTCGAGTCCTTCTGAACTTTTCGTTCCTAGCAGCACTACAACGCTTTTGTATTGCTCGAGCGCTTTGTAAACATCGCTGAGTGACACGATTCCTCTGAGAAGTGGATCAGTTTTGAATTTAAGCCAAGTAATTATGTCCTGAGATTTTGTGCGCCCAGGGTACTCGCTTATATTTCCATTTTGGATAAGATTTAAAGTAGGATATGCGTATATTTCAAACTTTTTTGAAGTATTCTTTTCAATTGTGTCGTCCACTTTGGCGAGTCTCACAGGCACTCCTTCATTCTCTAGAAGAGTAGCGAGTTTTTCATATTCAGGCGCAAAATGTTGGCAGTGTCCGCAGCGAGGAGAATAAAATTCGATGAGTAGATTCTCATACTGTCCAATTGCTTCGCTAATGTTCTGATCTCCAAGAACAAGAATCGGCTCTTTTTCCATCGGATCAGCTACCAAACTATGAATAGCTGATTCTTCTTCATAAGCCGTCAACGCGAAAAGAGATTCTTCATTCGCAAAGTCTTTTACAGCTAAAGCAAGCATGACTGAACTCAAAAGCACCAAACAGATTCCTAATCTTCTTCTATTGAGGTACATACACCAAGATCACTTCTTTTTTAAATGAATTGATTATTATATTGTACATGCAATATCCATAGCTCATATTTTTAAGTAACAGATATATTTTCCAGAATTTCAATTAACGAGTATCGCGCTATGATAGATTTTTCTAAACAGAATTTTTTTTTTTATCGTTACTACGAGTCATTCACTTCAGGTAATTTCGAAGAATAATGCAAGTCGTTTCAGAAATTCTTACCTCTTTCTTCTTCGATTCTCCGCAATCAACAAACTCACCCATGCATTCTTTAATCAGATTTGGACATCTTGGTCCTTCTATATCCCAATATTTGGCGTTGAGTGTTGATGAGTATAAATAATCGCTACTTGGCAATCATTACTTATTAAAATGAGTACGGTTGGAATGCCAAATTGTAATTGTTAGAATTAGCGAGAAGGTATTATTGGGACCGTCTTGGTAGGTTTGATGGCATATTTAAACTAGCAGTATTGATAATATCAGGACATTAATTATTCTTTGAAACCGTATCGATTTCAATGAAACAGGAAAAACATAACTATAATCTGCAATCAATATGTTCACTGTGGCAGAATCTCGAAATTTTGACACGCCTTCCAGAAATGTTCATAAGTTTGCGTTTGTAACAGAAACTAAAATTACGAAAATGCATACAGCACTTAATATTTCGATATGATCACATTACTGAGTATATATAAAGCTTTTTATAGATAAAACAATTTGAATGAAAGTAATCCACAGAAGAAAAAAACCAAAAAAAAAAACACACTCTCTCTGTTACTTCCATAGGAACTGAAAATCAGTACGAATTCCATCCTCATAAGAATACAAATACGATCACAAGCGAAAAGGTGGCCTTTTATCAGGAACTGATGCACTTCTTTTATGTTTACCTTTCGGTTCCCCTTCTTCCTTGGACTCGCGAGTTGGGTCAATTCGTGGATAATCGGCACCTTGTAAATCTTCTTTAGAGGGAATTGGTAAGTACGTAATAATTGGTTTTCTTATTTTTTGCTTATTCGGTTCTTCTTCAACAAGAATATTTTCTGGATCATGACTCTTATTTGGAACCCACTGGTTAGGAAGTCCTGGAAGGATGACTCGCTTTTTTTTGCGAATCTCGACATGTTCGTTTTGCATTTTTGCAGCTATTTCTTGATCAAGCTCGGTAATTTCGAGTTCTGATGGTATGTATGATTCAAAGTTCATTCCTCCAAAGACAACCAATCTCGTACCAAAACTCCCGGCAGTATGAGAGAATCTCGGACTCCTTTGAATACCTGATGATGTAACCTGCAACCACCTCAATTTTTCAAGATGAAGAATATGAATGTCATCATAGCATCCAAGTTGTGATGAAGTGTTGGCTCCCACGTCATTTCGACCTCCAGAAATGACAATTATATTTAATTCAGCCACATGAACCATGGAATGACCGAACCTCGGAGGAGGTGCTTTCCCTTCGGTTTCTGGAGTAAATAATTTCAAGGGCTTAACACCTAATTTCAACTTGTGAGAAGATTTCATGACAATAAATATCACCTGTTCTAAGAATTCGAAGATTGCCCAAAACATCACCAAATTCATTTTTCCCACCGAAGATGTAGATGCCTTGCTCTTTAATGAAAGGTATAACAACATCTGAAGCGGTCGATTCCATCGTATATAATTGACATCCCTTGCTCTTCGGATGTATAATCAAACAAGAAGCATGATAAGCGATTCCTATGTTATCATTTCCATTCACCAAGCAGTCTTCCCATTTGAGCGTTACTGTGTTAATGCGTACGTCAGAATGACATTTTTTTGGAACTCATTTACCTAAATTCAGAGCAGTGAAATCACTTAGAAAGGCGTTCTGAGAATTAATTCCTCCATTGACGATTAAATGATTTCCCACTACTTGAGCAATATGATTTCTTCTCTCTTCGATATGGCCTCCATTATATTTAACATTTTTCCACTCTTTACTATCTTTTTTTATGTTATTGAGAAATTATAATCCTTGGATAGTTTCGAATACCAAGCATAAATATTTTCAATTCTTTAAGTTTCTCACGCGTCCTAAGTGATTTGTTATATTTTG
>ENA-UOTZ01000319-UOTZ01000319.1-compost-metagenome-genome-assembly--contig:-NODE-319-length-41088-cov-4.265173_pt1 | contig 41088 bp, 28 predicted proteins | sample MGYA00238144_ERZ746983 | MGnify/ENA primary metagenome ERZ746983 (study PRJEB28759, sample SAMN06268863) | compost metagenome | isolation source: single cell | place: USA: California, Emeryville, Joint...
ATGACGTTGCACTTTTTCAGTGTGAGTGTGCGGATTTTGTTGTGTGGATTCTGGATGTGCGACCGCAACCCCTTCGTTTAACAGTATTAGACTCACTGTCATTGTAGATACAAACAATATGAAATAGGTTTTCATGCGCATTATCTAAGGCCACGCTAAAGATTTCTTGTTTTAATTATATTTTTTTAATATATTGGGATATCTTTGAGGATTTACTACAAATTTTGAGTATAATTTCGAAAGTAGGGCCGATCCAGTGGAATGTCAATGAACCTCTCAAATAGCAATTCAAAAAGTTTATTTATTGTTTGAATTGAAAGCATCTGATATTTTTTTTATTAGGGTTCAAATATTATGAGCTGTAGCATCATGGCTTAACATATTGAAAATTGGATTATAGCTTCAAATCGAATCGAACTATGTTAACTTCAAATTTTCAGAATTAATATTGCAGCCCATCATTTCGCTAGAGCTTACTTCCCAACATTCATCACATAATTTTCTATAAAAATATCCATATATGCATCTCAATATATTCTTTCTGCTACGCAGCGGAAGTAAGTTGAGACGAAAGAGCCGATCTTATTTATCCAATATGTTTAAGAGACTGCAAATTCTTAGCTGGAGAGAATCACAAAATTCGTTGTTTGATAATGTTTATTGAGAGCAATCGACCTCAATTACATGAAAATTGTCACAGATTTTTTTACAGTTAGAAAGTTAGAATCAAGCTTTTAGTCTCTAATCTTTGCATGATTGAGGGACCGCACGTATATGATGTCGGTAGTTTCGCCTAGATTTGTCCCACTAACTGGCTGTGAATCTTAGGTTGGACCTAATTTGAAAAAAGGAGTGAATTTTGGGGGTTTTAGGGCAATTTACGCATGATTCAATGCAAGTGACCCAATCTCTAAGAGGATACATACAATTTTTCTCAGGGTCAGCAGACTTCATGCTCTTGAGGGCACTTTCGCATCTGCCGAGTTTATCTTGGAACCATTTGCAGGATGGCTTGCAGAATTCAATGAGCTTTGGTTTTGGATCAACGCCCTTTTGGATCATAGAGCGAACGGATGATGGATTGCCTAAGTCGACTTGGTCTGTTGCTGTTTGCATTAGTACTGATCTTTCAAGCCCAAACTGCTATTCAATTTCCAATATTAATTATTGGGTTGTAAAATCTCACACTTAACCCGGCCTTTCGTATCTATTCATTAAATCGATTTTCAATGTCAAAGACTTTGTTCCTGACAATAATTTCAGCTCAGGTAAGAGTTTCTACTCAAGCTATAATGTTTCAGGAAGCTCATAGACTTACATAAAAATCAATTGATACCTTAACAACAAAGAAGGAAAATACAGATGGGTATAAACTTATTGGCATCCATAATTCTAAGAGCAATGTTACAATGAATTGCCTCAGGGTATTTTAACAACAAAATATTGCATCCTCATGAGAATAGTTAACATAAATAACGCCATTTTTGAGCTCTAGTAATTAGAGTGAAAGATAAATGCTACTCAAGACGATTATGGATTAATTGAACTCATACTTTAGAACTGTTTACCAGGCCAGTTTTCTGTATTTTTTGAAAATATTCGGAAAGTATTTAGGAGTAGAATCTGATTGTCTATTTCCCAGATAATCGACACAAACAAACCAAAAGTTAAATTACACTATTTATTCCAATCACATTATGCTGCAAATATTGTCGGGACGAAAATTGCTAAAAAGGAGACGCATTGATTTTTCTTGAAGCCAATCGATCAATTACTACAAGTCCGTTAAGAAAAGTACGCACTTATTGGAATCTCGTTCCTATTGTATTACATCTCCCTATTTCATATCTTTAAAGAAAACTGACTAACTAGCAATCCTTCCAGAATAACAGTATTTAAGATCGTCAATGCGCAATCCAATTCTGTTGTCTAATCAATCACTTGAATCCAACAATCTTTGAATGATCGGGCCTTAACTATCTTCAAATCTGAGAACGGAATCTCTCTTTTCTACGTGGTATTAAAAAATAGCCATCAATGCCACTTTTTGTGATGATTGACGAATGCTATAATAATCTATAATGGTTTTTTGGTTTTCGTTATTCCTTAAAACACATGCGTTAGAGTGAATACATTTAATTTAGTCTCAACGCAATAGTGTCTGAACGAAACTATTGATAAAAATTATTTCAAGGATTCAGATTCACAGTATTTACATGTCCGCCACTAAGAGAAGCGAATTCTTAGACGATTATCCAACGTTTTTATCAATCTTCGATCTGTTCGGACAGGATGTACGCTTACATATCAATCGAAAGTATCTCTACCGAACATCTCTCGGCGGAATTTTGACTCTGATCGCTGTGGCTCTCGCTCTTTGGCAATCCTACTACCTATTCAGTAATTCAATAAACCACTCCAAGCCAGTAATAACTTCTCTGGAAAACTTCGATGCCGATCCCTCAAATTCCATTCATCTCACTCCATCTGATTTCATTTTTGCTCTCAGCGTCAAAGGGAATCAAGATCTCGACTTTAATCGAATGATTTTGAGTTTTAGTCTTTATATTGTCACTCACGACACCATGCAGAAGCTCTACACCAGTATTCCTCTTCAAAAATGTACTTCTGAAAATTTTGGAAACTTTAGTGTGAATTTCCCAATTTTTGGAATGGCCAATTTGCTCTGTCCCAGCAATTTTGAAGCTGATCTGCGCGGAAGCGTGTTGGTGAATAATTTCAGTAGGCTCGAGCTGCAGGTCTCGCGGTGTAAGAACGGCAGCAGTTCGTACAGCTTTGATTATACTTGTCAATCTGATGACGAAATTGATCAGGCTCTAGCCAATGAAGAAATGTCAATCGCATTGGTGTATTCAGACAATGTCCTTGATCTTCTCAACTTCACACATCCAGTTTCAAAGAAGATTTTCTATTTAGAATGGCCGCTTCCAGCAGATTCGATAAAGAAAACGGTTAGTATGAAACTCCGAGAGAACGTCATCACGACTTACTCGAACATCTATTCCTCTAGCGAGCAGAACGTTACGACTGCTTTTACGATTTATGATAATTGGCGAGAGACTACTTCGAGCCTCAAAGATAGCACACTCTTTTCCCTCTTGCTCAGCCGAGACGAGCTAATAGCGAATTATACGAGAGAATATTCGACGCTCACGGCTGTTCTGGCGAGTCTAGGAGGATTGTTAAAGATCTACCTCGCTGCTTTAGGAGCTGTCGCGATATTCTATAACAGATTTTCCTACAACATGGAAGTGATGAATGAAGTCTATGAATTCGAAAGCGTTGAGGACGCTGATCGCCAGAAACAGATAACCACCTGGCAAAAAAAGCTGAAACTAACGACGCAAAGCTCCAAAGACCCTAGTCAAGTAGAAGCGCAATTAAAGTCAATGACCGAGAATTTAGCTGAGTCTCTCGCCGACAAAAACCTCTTTTTTAATTTCATGCAGTATATTTTCAGTCTTCTAACGGGATGCTGTCCCTGCAAATCTCGCCTCAAAACTAGAAGGAAATTATATAAAATGGCCCAGCGGGAACTGAGAAAGGATATGGATATCATACATATAACCCAAAAACTCCAAGAATTTCAGAAATTCAAAGAACTCTTTTTCAATCCCGATCAACTTGAGGTATTTGCGTATACTCCAAAACCCTATTTAAAAATCCCTGAGAGAGAGAAAGTATATATTGGCAGAAAACGAAACACCTCTTTCGTTGATTTACGGCGAATACGACGGACTGGAGGACGACAAGAAGATTCAGCTGGACATTACTCTGAATTCCGTCCTTTCATGAAATTGTTTGACGCGTACCAACGACTGAAGAAGGACACGAGTATAGATAGCATCCTGCTAAACAAATTGTTGCTTAAGAGGCTTGATACAGGCATGAAGCAGGCGCTTGAGAAAATGCAAAGAGAGCTTGAAAAAAAAGAGGCTTTCTCAGAAATGTATAATGAGTTTGGATCAGTAAGAAATAAACAAGAGGAAGCTGCTAATAAGCTCAGTAATGTCGTGAAACGGTTGAAGGGTAACAAAGAACTCCAGAGTAAGCTTGATATAGGAAACGCAAGCTCTCCGCAATCATTGATAAACCCGGAGCAGCTTGATAATAAGGATGAGCCGAAGGGGCTTATCCAGCATGCTATTCTGATGAATTTTATTAAGCGCCAAATTGCTAATCCTGAAACTTCTTCAATTCAAATAGATATGTCATCTGTTGAAGGAGCAACTCTGCCGCAAAAGAGAGCAATATCGAGTATTCGTATGGATAATGAGAGTGGTACAGTCGGGAAGATTGGAGACGATGAAGAAAACGCGCCTGAGTTGTTTGAAAATACTCAGAGTCCGCCTATTTCAGCGATAAGGTACGGAGTTAACGAAAAGCTTCAGGTAAATATAGATGAACATCTAGAGAACTCGAAGAAGGTGCGTTTTAAACGCTATGATTTAGAGAAATCTTCTCTTAAATATCTGCAACAGGCTTTCAATATTCAAATGGATTCTCCTTAATTCAATAGGAAGATCAGAACCTACCAATATTCTTCTGTCAGAAGAAGGATATAATCAAAACTTTTTTGCAATACTCGTAATGACTGGAAAGCGCTTAGTAGCAGTCCGTCTTCATCGAGAAAAGCGCATAAGAACTTCGCAAACCTTTTTGTGAATGTTTTACTCACAGCCGTTATATTTTCACTTCAGAATAAAGAAATAAAAAATCCTTTTAATAAATTTTCGTCTTTGTTTTTTTCTCTTTTTTTGAGTTTGAATCTTCGATGTTGTAATTGCACTATTGTATCGAAATAGACTTCAAATGAAATAAGAGATTATGACCCTTCCTCTTATGAGGAAAGATCACTGAAAATTTCTTTTTTGCTAGGTATCTAAAATAAAGCGTATTTGCCGTGCTGAAGAGCTCCTAAAGATATTTTAATTAATTATAACTTTTATTTCTGCTACTTATCAATGAATATTGCATCAGAAAATCAGCAAACAGACGAACAGAGAGCGGCACAGATGGCGAATCCTGACATGGATCACCTCTCAAACCACAGACTGGTCGAAGTGAGACAAAACAGAGAAGAACCCAATAGGGTTTCCTCAACAAAGGTGTATCCGCAGCCTCCCAATAATCAATCACTTCCAGACGAGTCGAAACCTAGATTTTTTAAAGAAGATGATGGCTTTTTAATGAAAGTCTGTAAAGTGTTCCTTGCTATTTTGTGCTGTCCCTGTGGAGTCGTCTATCTTTGCTGTGACTATTGCTGCACTCACTGGGAAGAAATATGTGAATCATGTTGTAACTGCGTTGAAAAGTGCTGTGCTTGCTTCTGCGGTGCTCTCGAGAAATGCTGCGATTGCTTTTGTGAGTGTCTCGCAGGATGTTTCACGTTTTTCTGTGAGAAACCTTGCGAATATCTTGGAAAATGTTGGGGGAAATTTTGTGAAGGTTTAGAAGAATGCTGCACGAAATGCTGCGAGTGCTGTGAAAAGTGTCTCGAAAAACCATGTGAACTTATGGGAAAATGCTGTGAGTCACTCGGTGAATGTTGTGGGAAATGTTGTGATTCACTCGGTGAATGTTGTGGGAAATGCTGTGGCGCCATTGGAGATTGCTGTGCATGGGTCTGTGAAAAAATATTCAATTGTGTCGAACCTTGCTGCAAAGCAATAGGGAAATGCTGCTCATTCTGCTGCAAAGCAATAGGGAAATGCTGTTCATTTTTCTGCAATGCGATTGGGGCTTGCTGTGGGTGGATTTGGGATTCCTTACTCGAGCCATACTTTAAGCTCATAGGAAAATGCTGCAGCGCATGCTGTAGAGTAATCGGTTCGTGCTGCGAGAGTTGTTGTAATGGGATCTCAGCTTGTTGCGGATGGACATGGAACACTCTACTCAAGCCTTTCTTTAAGCTTATTGGAAATTGCTGTACAGCAATCTACGATGGATGTCTTGTCCCTTGTTGCTCAGCTTTGAAAAGCTGCCTCAATGCAATTTACGAATCATGCATCAAGCCAATATGTAAAGCAATTGCAGACTGTTTTAAAGCAATTTATGAGTCATGTGTGAAGCCAATTTGCAGTGCAATTAAAGATTGTTGTAACGCTATTTATAATATGATTGTTGAGTGCTGCAATAGTGTAAAATCTTGTCTCGGGTCTTTAGTATCGTAAATCTTACTACAGTGTAATGTTCATTATTCTGTTTGCAGGAAATACATTATTAAAGTTCCGTATTTCAATGTTCCTTAATTATCCACTAATTGAGATATCTCTCGAAAGTAAATAGGATATCATAAGCAACTAAGAAAAGCTTTCTCAATGAGCCTTTGCTTTAAGAGCTTGCTGTATGTGTCTTAGTGAAAACATCAACAAATGTTGTGGAAAATATCTTTTATAATTTTGCAAACTTATTGGCAGCTGTTGTGAGAAGATATGTGAGGTGCTGTCTAAAAGCTGCTTAGCAATATTTGGAAAATGTGTCTCATTGGTCTGTAGAAACTCTTATAAATTTGTAGCTTCTTGCTGCAAAGCAATTGACACATGGTTTGGACGAGCTTTTTACTCTCACGTTTACATATGATCGGCAAGTGCTCCAAAGTCATTTTCTCAGCTGCAAAAGCGCTCTGCTCAGCGGTGAAAAATTGCTTCGAGCACTTGGTTCAAAGATCAAGAGTTGCAAGCAATTAACAATTCATGCTTAGCACCATTATGCAGTCAATTCAAAGACCGTTTGAAAACTATTAAAAGCTCCATAGTAGCAATTAAAAACATGATCACGGACTGTCTCAGCAGTATCACGTCCAGTCTCAAGTCGCTTGTCACTTAGGTTTTACATTTATCGATCTTACTTCTAGTTGACTAAGGCGGTCAAACGGATAGTTCGCTCTTATATTTCCAAATTTTTATACGTTTAGAACTTACCAATGTCACTCATAACAAGGAGTGATCTAAGGCTGGCGCAAAATTTCTCCTGAAAAAGTAATTCAAACAAAAATGGCTATTCATTATTTAACAACAGTATGAAAATAAGCGATACATTTTGAGGATAAATAGCGTTTATTCACTTGAAATAATCAGAAATCCTCCCTAATTAGCACTTAAAATATTTACTTATGAATCATCTTGCGTTCCTTTGGCGTTTTCCTCAGCTTGAATAATTTGATCAGCATACCTATCGATGTCGTCCGCTTGAATGCCTTGAGACACCGCATCATTGCCATCGTCTCCTCCGAGTTCATAGTTATATCCGCTTACATATTCTTCATTTTCCTTGCTTTCTTCTTCTTCCTCCTCTTCAGGGTCAGATTCTGGAATGTCCTTGAACAATTCTGGGTGTGCCTTCTTAATTTTTTCCTCGAATTCTCTGTCGTAGTCCTCAGCGGACTTTTGAGGCATAACTTGAGACTTAATCAATGCTTCGGCCTCTAAATATTCTTTGGATTTCTCAAAATCTTCTTCTAGCTCTTTAATTTCCCCTAAAGGATCGACATTCTGCATTTCTTTGATTTTTTTATCCAGGTTCTCGATTAAATCTTGCTCTGTGCTCTCTAACAAGATGGAATTCGATCAACACTAGATTATAGACTCACAAAATACCTGCAAGCTTGAGGTAGTCTTGGACTCCCTCTTGCATGTGTTGTAAATCATTCAGGAAATCACCGATCTGCTTTTTGCGTTTCATATGCATTTTTTGGAGTTCTTCTTGTTTCTGCTGTAGAGAGATACTGTCTTCATAGGCTTTCACCTTGCTCATTGTTGTCTAGAATGTTGCAGTTAGGCTAACTAATTATTTTGAAAAAGGGTTACTTCAGTAACTTTCTTGAGCTCTTCCATCTCTTTTAGCATTTTCTGCGTATCGAGTTTCTCTATCAGCTGCTGGGCTTCTTTTTCAAAAGCTTCAAGTTGTTGGAAAGGTGTTCTATGATCGGAAAAACAATGTTATGATAACCAACTGAGAAAAATTTACTCGTCAATTTGCGTGAAGACGACGCCTTTTGCTAGTCCACAATCTTTGATTTTTTGAACCATAGCCTATTGATACGAGCCATGTGAATTTTTCAATCTTGAATTGTAATTTTACTTTGATTTCTTCAGAGTCTTCTAGTTCTTTGTTCTTGTCCTTTGTCATTATGGCCTAGAGTATTAGCGTGATTAGCGTTCTGAAGTTCGTAATAGAGCTCACATAGAGTTTGTTCGCGATTTCTGCTGTCTTTTCTCGCTCAATTCTCTTTTCTGCAGCTTCTCGAAGAGCTTTTTCTTTGGGCAGAAACTGAGGTCATAACAATTGATTATTTTTCAATATATCCATTGTTGATTTACCTCGTCCTTGACTGAAATAATATTTGCTCTAAATAGTTTATGGTCTGGGTTATAAGCTTCTAAAGTCTGGTCGATCTCCTCCAACCTGTCAAACAAAAACTCAGTATTTTGAAAAGGAGTAGTCATGAGTACCTCTTGGTGACCTCAGTCGGGAGTTGGAAAGGGTTTTCTTGAATTTGTTGGGTTTTTCCACTATTCTCGCGGTTTTGGGCATCAGCAATCAATTCGTCTAATTTTTTCTGGTCTTCTGGACTCAGCTTTGTCGTAACAAAATCACGATAAGGATCGAAAGCCTCTTCAATGTTCTTCTGAACGAAATACTAATGAAAATTGCGTTTAGGTTGAGCAACAACAAACAATATAATATCTACTCCTGTAGGTTTTCCAGACTTTGGCTGCGTTTTAGAAGGTTTACCCACCGAAGGCTCTTTCTTCGAGCTTTTTTCTGGAGACTGTACTGTCAGCTGGCTTGTGCTTGTCGATTTCTTTTTCCATTCCGTCAAAAAGAGCTTTTCCTTTCTAAATAATCCAAAATTTCAATACATTAGCCCATGACATCTTTCTTACAAGTCGTCCATTGACATCTGACCAACTTCTTCAGGATCAAGTTCGCTTAGCTGCTTCATTTTTTCGATATATTGCATTTCTCGATAGCTTCTTTCTTTTTCAGCGAGAAGTCTATCGAGTTTTCTAATCTGATCTCTCTTTTTTTGAAGTTCTAAGGTGGCATTTTTTTGGCCCTGTCAAGTAATTCAATATCAATACCACGCATGCAATTTGAAAATACATACCCCGTCTTTCTGTTTTTTCGAAGGACTACCCATTTCAACATCTGAATCGCCTCCGCCGTTCTGGTTGTTTGTATTAGGATCGCCTTCGTATTGGAAATGTTTAGAATAGTCATATATTTTCTGATCGGCTTCAACGATCATTCCTTTATCTTTAAGGTCTTTGCGAGCCATCTCTTCATTGTAGGCCATATCGACGACTTGATCGAAGTTTTGTGGGAATTCAACAAGAGACTCTCCGTCTTGAGTCTTCAGAGATTTGATGTGCGAAATCACCTCACCGAAGAGCCTTTCTTTAGATTTCTGTTGCAATGCAATCTCTTGAAGTCTGACAAACATTTCATGAGAAACCCCTCGATTTAAAGCGAAGATACTTTCTGTTAATATCATCATAACTAACGCTTAATCCTAGCTCTTCGTCAACGATTTTCTTTGAGGTAATATTGCTGCTATAAGTAGTTCGATTTAGAGATGTTACAGGTAGTAGCGCTGATTACCTTGTATCGAGATTCTGTTTCATATGGAAATCTGCAAATTGAACATTCTCGTAACTGTCTTCGCCTAAATTTGATGCTCCTTCAATCATAAGAACGCTGCCAAATCGACCCGCTATTTATTATTCAAAGGAAAATCAGCATTCTGAGGGCGGAAATGCATATATCTACATTCAGACAAGTCATTTGGATCGCGAGATTTTGTTTCATTCTGAGTTGATATGATTGAATGCTCTCTGGCCGATTGTTTAGCTGAGTCTGTTTCAGTTATCGAGGCTTTCTTCTTGAGCTTTGTATCGAACGGTTTTGATGTTGCTTTCTTTAATTCTTGAGACTGTTTAGCATCTAATTTTTCATTTAATCTTTCAGTTCCGCATTTGTTGAATGCAATTACCGAGATCTTTCATCGGTGATGATGTAAAGCTGAGGAGATCAGTCTAATGAGAGAATAAATTATCAACCAAGAGCATTGGAGATGAGAACTACGAGAGATCCTTCAGGATTGCTGCTCTGATAAGTAGTTTGACTGCTTATTTTTTGTAATTTGGCTTCTGTGAAACTGAAGTTAGCTGCGGAGATGATTAATGGCTTACCTTTCTTCGGCATAGATGAAGTAGTGAATGTTTTGGAGAATGCTTCATTTATCTTAGCGTTCGAAGAATCGGGAGCAAGGACTTGCATCTTTCCCAAAGGCTCTAGAAAAACCAGGAGAAAGATTAGGTTCAAAGTTGAAGGGAGGTTAGTTAACTGCTATCTTTGGCTGAGCTTGGGCGGCCTAGTGGCAGGACCTTCCTGTTTCTGTCGCTTTGAGACATCTCGTTTCTTGCAATTTAATTCAAATTAAAGGAGAAACGTTCCAGATTATTTAAAAAGCTGCTGTGTACTTGCTAACTCCTCAGAAATTATTTCTTAAACACCTAATAAACTGCCAGGTCAACTACTGAATTATGATAGAGTGTGGAATTAGTGTCAATCTAATATATCCAATTTCAATCCATAATATAATTGAAAAAAATTCTTTTGTGAACTGTGTTGATTCAATATTGTTGAAGTATCATTGCTCATAGGATATCAAAATTTTTCGGTTACCAAAGTTTTTTATTCTTGTATGTGATAATGTTTTCGAAAAGAAAGCTTGTATTAAACATTGCTATCTACAGAACATAATCTTGTTCAACAACGAGTTGATTCCGCTTCAGAGGGGAAAACCCAATCAAAAAAGTGGGACGAGTTCAAACTTAATTTTTGAAATCAAAGTTGAAGGTTAAAATATTTGTTTTTTGAGAATGGATGCTATTTCTATCTGGAAAAACAGCTCAAATTCCTATAAAACCAAGGTTGCAATTCCATAATCGAGCACACGATGAAATTAGAGTTATTCACTCATTGAAAACGAGAGAAATAGAAGGGATTCTGTCAATTGATAGCAATTGATAAGTTTGATTTTTTCCATACCTTCCGTGCAACAAGTAGTCTAAAAACATTCCGCTTATACACTTCATAAGCACCAGCAGAAATAAGCAAAAAATTTTGGATATAAAGTACGAATCGAGTCAATAATTTTTAATGCGAAGATTCGAATAAGAAACAAAACTGGTGGAGGAATGAATTATGAGTTTAGAATTAACTTGCATTGTGAAAGCGAATTACCTTTCCTTAACTACAAAGGCTTTTCTCGACTCGCAGCTCCCGCTTATATCGATATCAACGGTTGATAATACTTATTTTCTATGAATTCTCATTAATATTTCTCTCGCATTAGATAAGACTGCATACGAACATCGAGAACTCATTCTGAAACTAGAGAATCTCCAGTTAAGACAAGAAATCGATCAATTAAAAGAGAAACTAAAGCAAATTTCTCAAGAGAAAGTTCGGGTGAAAAAAGTAAATGCTTCACTAATCAGATCTACGACTGCAGGAAGGAGCGGAAGAATACAACTTCGAACTCAGAAATCACCTTATAGTTTCTCTCCCAATGAAAAAAAGGACGCACTCTATAAATCTGTCAATGATGTCTATCAACAGCATCAACATGAGCAGATGCTCGATAGATTGCTGGCTCATATTATTTCAAAGAAGGTTTCCTCAAATTCTGTTGGTAGAAATAATCAGCTTCAACAACAAAGAAGCAAATCCGCAAAAAGAAACGAACGAATGAAAAAATTTACATAGAATGCCCCAAGGTATTAGTATCATAATCGAGGCTTTATGAGTGTCTCAACTCTAGTGTTTCAGTGAGCATATTCGCAAAAATGAAGGGAATCACTTCAACACAAGAGATAAATTAATTCCTTTAATTATCAAAAGGAAGGGTCTCATTCCCAACCAAAATAAACATTTCTACCTGTGAAATATAAGGGTTTACGTTGTTGTATGCTTTATCTCAATTAATTTCATTTTCAAGATCAATCATCTCTTAAGCTATTCACGAAAACACGTTTCTTCTTCATAATTTCTCGGACAAGTAATTAGAGATTTTGCTGTTTTCCCAATTGACTGATTCTATGCTGTCATAAATCTTTTTGCATTGCACAGCAGAAATTATTCAGGGGCACTTATTCTTGTAAATTTTCAGGCATCTTAACAAAAGCGATATCGTATCTACCCAGAATCACCTATAGTTGATCAAATTAATTTTAGTTGAAGTTCTGAGTGATTTCTTACCAGAAAGAGTTTTTCAAGTGACGTGGTTTTTCAAAACAACAGCCTTAAATTACTAAATCACTTTATATGCCTTGCTGATGCAGGCCTCCGCCCACAATATTTCCTGATAGAGATACCTGACACACCGAGCCAGATCTCTCAAATATCATTGAGCAGATGCAATTTCAGATGAGTTAGGAATGATGAATAGATCTTCACGAACTAAATTGAAAAAAACCAATTTCTAACAACATAGAGTAAGCTCATTCGATCCTTAAGATTTGAAGAATAATAAAAATCCCAGGTCTTATATCTATCAGAAAAGCATCCATGCCTAATTAAATTGATTTTAGACTTAACCAAAGCTATGAAATCCGACGACGGTTCGAAAAACGAAAGTAAGTGTATTGACTGTCACGTTTCAACTTATCACTCCTAGATACTCCAGCAACGGAACTTGAAGAAAGCTTAAGAGCCCTCAAAACCTACAACCCCAAGGATTTTTATCTGGAAAACAGCTATGTCGATGCAATGGACTCCTATTCGATGTGGAGAGTCGCAAAAATCCTCGAGATAAAGGATACTGTGGCAAAGGTCAACTTTGATGGATGGAGCCACAAGTGGGATGAAGTACACCTCACTTCTTTTCCGCCTCTGAAAAGATTATTCCATTTTTTCATTAGCAAATCTCATTATTGGGGAGCAAAATAGCGCCTTTAAGGAAATTCACACCTCCATACACTGGGCCAAATAAAGCCTCTATCCGCGATTTTGACCTCGAGTCCTCAAGAGAGTACATCGCTAAAGTAGATCTTTAATGAATTCAATGGAACATCCTTCTCATTTTTCTTATCTAGTACATCGATCAAATGGAGAACATATCTAAGGAAGGCTTCTTGATCAATAACCCTTACTACATCACGCATACCATCAGAGCAGAAATATACATCCTCATCGACTCAATTCTTTCATATTCCAACCCGATTAAAAACCAGAAAGACCTCAAAGCGATCACTACTTTGATGGAAGGCTACATCACGTTCTTCGTCAGGTTCCTTGAGACAATGCAAGCCTTAATGAAAGATGTATTTTGGTTTAGCGGTTGCAGCCGATATAAGTTATTTGTCTAGTATATTGAAGGAAGAAATGTCAATCCGATGCTTTATCTCGTGAGCGATAAACTCGCTGCAGCCTCTTGTTTCCCTGAAATCTTTGACACTGTTACTAAGCTCTTTGGAGGGGTGCCCAGATGCCTAAAGCTCTATCAGGTACCTTCTCTTTTTTTTTGAGGGGGGAATTTTCTTACCTGATGAATCACTTCTCAGAGCACTGATTTCACACTTGTGCAATATTCTCAAAATTATGCGACGAAACCCAGAGACAAATACTCGACTTACCATAACCAGATTGTCAACCTTGTGAACTATTTCGGACAACTTGGAGGATTCGAAAAACTGCTGCAACTACTCAAATGGGAATAGTAAGCCAAAACTAATGAGAATAACGCATAACACCATGTGATCCATAGCAAATCAAAGACGAAAAATGATGCAATAGTGATGAGATTCCCAATACATCTGTACAAGTATGTGATTAATATGATCATTCCGCTTTCCAGGCTACTGTCTTCGTCGATAAAAGACAAGTTCTTTGGAGAGTTTAAAACGGTAGACAATAGCAATGCAATGCGTCTAATGCTCTCGAATTTCATATAGATATTCTTCGGCAGAATGGAAAAAATTTCGCCCAAAGAAATGAAGGAAAATGAAACATTCGGCGCGCTGAATCTCATTAGAGAAAGCCTGGCGGTGTGGGAAGAGATTTACCCAAAAGAAGGCGTGATGATGACCGAGCAAGCTGAACTCGATTTCACACTCAAGGTGCTGAAGAGCCCTTATTTAGAGAGAAAAATTAAAGCGATGAATGAATTCAAAGAATTCATCGACAGAGCTGACCCAAATCCTGACCCAAAGAAACTTGGTGACAAGCGACCTTTCCGGTACATCACGCAGGAAAAACTGAGGAACTGGATCGTCAAGGAGAAACTCATTGAATATATTCTAGGGGATGAAACTCATGTTGAGTTGCTGAAAAGATCTGCGATTCTTTTGAGCTTTTTGTCGCAAACAAATGGCCTTACGAACGAGCACTTGACCCTTCTCTGGAAATCAGCAGAAGGCAAATATGAGGACTATGTGAGAGCAGTCTACGATACTATTGTGGACCTGTCGGGCACCCTCAGCGTTGAGGCCCTCGAGTTCGTGTTTTCGAAAATCGCTCAAATCCCACCAGAAGAATACAATGAAATGACGATCACTCTCGTCAGAGAGTTTAGTCTCAAAGCGATGAATACACTCAGCAACGCTCAGAGCAATTCATGTACAAATAAATCTATTCTTTCTCAGATTTTTAATGTTGTCGTAATACAATAGATTTCCTGAATCGGGCGAAGAAATTGAGCAATCCAAAGTACGAATACTTTGGTCTCAGACTCTTTTGGGAAGGGATTCAAGACGGTTCTAAAATGGATCCCAAATATTTTTCCTCAGCTTTTGACGCTTGTGCGAAGTTGCTTAAGCATCCCAATTTCAAAAATGAGAAAGAAAAGTACCTTACTCTTTGCTACGATAACCTGAAAGAGGTAAATTCTTGAAATGAGAGTGGAATAAAAATCTATAACTTAATTTTTTACACAAACAACAGGGACAATCTGTCGCCCAATCATTGATTCTTTCGCTTCACATCTTGACAACTTACTCAGGCAGCGGAATGTTTGGCATTGGAAATTCACGTATTCCTAATGAGTTAAGACGCATTTGACTTAATCCTGCCTTTCTTAATAGTGGAAGAGATTCTTCAGAAGTACAACTCTAAGTACAATCTGATCGAATCCACAGTCACCGACTTCGAGATCTACATGCAAAATGTTTTAAAAGCACATGAAAAGCTGAAAGCCAAAAACGCGCTGACTGAAAACCCTACTTACGTCGGCAAGTGTAACCATTCTTACAACATCGACCAGAGATTCTTGTTCATCGAGAATATTAATCTCAACTTAAAGAAGCCAGAACTCACTTTCACTCATTTGAAACGGCTATGGAATTGCTTGGTTCGAAATGCAGTCTCTGACATCGAAACGAATGCTTTCTTAACATGGATAATAAAATATAAAGAAAACTCAGCTCGAGTGAGAACATATGTCCTGGGGGACGCGCTCCTTAAGCAAGTTTTTCACAGCATCCTTTGCGATCCGCAGTCAATGGATAACTTTACCAACATGTCGCTTGAAGTGTTTAAATGCTTTGAGAAGATATTCGAGTACATTAATGAGAAGGAGGAGAATATTGAGGTGTTGAAGAATTCTTATCGAGTTCTTCGATTTGATCAGTTGGTTGGATTGGAGGAACTCTGGCAAATTCTCCTTAATTGTACAAATGAAAAAGTAAACAAGTTCAGAAAGGTTGGCGGGTTCTAAGCTGTGTTATTCCAAACTTAGGTGTTGAGGAGCTTGAAGAACTTGCTTGTGACGCTGCATCTGAAAATTGCGAAAAACAATGCAGATATAAAACTCCAGACCTGGCAAGCCTTTGTGACGAAGTGTCTGGATTGTCTGCAGACTGGCATGCAGAAGAAGAACTCTTTGATAACTCTCAACGTCATTACAGTCCTTCATTCGTTTATTATCAAGTAAAATGTTCCTTCGATTATCGAACTCATCCCGCTTTGTTAGCTTCGAAGGCAAGAAATATCTGAATAAAGATACTCCTAATAATGAAACGGTCAGCTTGGTTGTCGTCTATAGGGATGGTACTATTTTATTCTCGCTGAAAAGTTTTACATTATTGGTATAAATTTAACTCTAGACGATTCAACTAAGAAAGTGATCACTCTTCCGAGCAACGCGACTCTTTTCCATCTCAGAAAAAAGATTTCAGAGAGCTTTTCGCTTCCTTTGTATGACTTTGAGATGTCGATCAGCAGACATTCTTTCCGTATCTCAAATGAGATTGAAGAGGACTACAGCGTGGCTTCTATTGGTAAGAGCAGAGTTTAAAGAGTGTAAATCTGACTGCTGTTATTCTCCAAAGATGTGAGCAAAGAAAGAGAGAACGATAAGGATATCACCATAACTCCTAAACCATCACAATCGCCTCTTGTTATCATGAAAGATATGTTCAAATCACTCTTGTCGAATAACCAAAAACTGATGGATATCCTCTTCGATCTCCTATCAAGCAGTGATATAAAAGTCGCGAATGACACTTGGGAGCTCCTCACGATCCTTCCTTTGAACATGAGTCTTAAAACCTCACTTGAAAAATTGCAGATAGAGAATGAAGTAAATTTTTGCTAACTCCAATGGAAATCAACAATATTGCTTTGCAGGAAGCGTGGTTCAAACTGCTGGACTTGACCTGTCTTAAGAAGCTACTTTATACTCTGCAAATCCTCTGTGAGATAAGTTTCTCAGCAAATGAGTAAGACTAGTGCTTCTGAATTCGAGTTAAAATAATGATGATCATGATTATAATAGAGATCCTTCCAAAAAAGACACTTGGTGTGCGGAATTCATTGACAAGAAGGGCTTTAATCATCTCATGAAGCTCTTCGATAGCTTCTCAACGCAGGAGTTAGCAACTGTCTTTCCGATCAAAGCAATGGCCACTCTAATCAAGCTGATCGTGTTTTTCGTTGAAAAGTATTGTCACGTCCTTTAACCGTTGTTTTGCTCATCGCATTTTTCAAGCCATTTGAAAAAGATTTCCTTCGAAAAATCAGGACTCAGCCGCACCCACGAAATAGTCAAGAAGCTGCTAAAGGGACTCCTAACAGTAACTTCTGGATCCCAAGATGATAAAGAATCTGAAAGTATATTTTCATCCGCAATGATATGCTAAACAACACCTATTTCCGAAGATGGTGAGCGAGCAAAGGCTAATGAGGAATTCGTGCATAACACCTTCGCCTTTATGCTCAGTCTTATCAAACTCGAAGCTGATCTGATTAATGAAATCTATGAATTCCATGATCTCAGATTAGTCGTCCTGAAAGGTACTCTCTACAGGATGTTATATAAAGCTCTTCTAACTCTGCTATATCGTGTAGGCTTAATTGAATCGACAGATTCTAAGTTGAGAGAGGACATGGCGAGCGGATTTGTCACCCTTGCCGCCACAGTTTCACAGCTCTCTGAAGTCTCCAACATTCAGAAGCCCAACTCATTTTTGTTGAGCTTCCTTATCAATAACTTCCTCCAAGTTGTTGTTGAGCATCGAGATAAATGCGAGCAGTTCTTCCAGGTCGTGGAGCATCTATACAGCAAAAGCACACCTCAAGAACTCGAAAGCTCAAAGATAGATTTCAGACAGCTTGCTCAAGACATCATCACCAAAATTTCGAACTTGACGCCTTATGAGACTTCTACCACGGGAGAGAAAGACTATCTCTTACAAGGACTCCTCAAGCTGCTTGACAGTCTCTTCCGAAGTAATCCGAAACTGAAAAATATCTCCCTAGAAAGCAATCCGACCTTCATCAATGAAGTCCTTCACTCCTGTCTCTTTGAGGTCCCTGAAGGTATTGTGTTTTGTTATAAATCCGTCAGCTCACTCCTCTTACTTGTTGCGTTAGATTACTCACCAGGAGTTGTGCCGCCACCAAAATGCAAAACCAATGAATCTCGTAAAGCCGCACTCCAACTGCTCTATACGATTACCTGCGATTTGAGCGATTCTCAAGCTGAAGCTGTCGTAAACTACTTATCGGCTCCTCTTCGACGAAACTTCTGGAGAACAGCATCGACCAGCGACTGGTATATTTATGCAGTACAGGGCGAAAGATCACGGACCGGCTATGTTGGACTGAAGAATCTCAGTTGTACGTGTTATATGAACTCACTCATGCAGCAGTTCTACATGCTGCCTGTGTTCAGAGAATCGATCTTAGAAACTGAAAGCAGTGCCGTTAAAGTCGATGACCACGAGAATCTCCTGCTTCAGTTCCAGACAATATTGGGTTTCCTGAAACGAAGTCAGAGACAATACTACGACCCACGTAGCTTCTGTCTGGCTTTCAAGGACTCCGAAGGAAAGCCAATCAATGTCATCGACCAAATGGACGTCGATGAGTTCTTCAACAACTTACTCGACAAGTTAGAGCCTCATCTCAAAGGCTCGAAGAATGAGGGTGTAATCAAAAGAGTCTTTGGTGGAATGCTCAGCAATGAGCTTATTTGCAAAGGATGCCCTCACTCAAGGTAAAGGATAATTTATCGAAATGCCATTCTTATTCCAAATTAGTGAGAGAGAAGAGCCTTGTCTCGCGATATCATTGCAAGTCAAGAACAAAAAGAATATTTACGAAAGTCTGCAGAACTTCATTCAAGGGGACATGCTTGAGGGCGACAACGCTTACTTATGTGAGAAATGCGAGAAAAAGATCCCAACTCTCAAGCGAGTCTGCATCAAATCACTGCCAAATATTCTGATTCTTGTCCTTAAGCGATTCGAATTCGATTTCGATACCATGTAAAGAGATGATTCTGTTTTGAATCTAAACTCTTATTTCTGATAGGCAAAGAATGAAGGTCAACGATTACTGCGAATTCCCTCATACCTTGGACATGAGGCCCTACACTCAAAACTACTTGCATAAGAAAGAGAAAGAAGAAAGCGGTGAAGGAGGAAACGAGAACAGCCCTTCCAGCCAAGACTTCCCATCTGAATACTATGAGTATCGGCTAAGAGGCGTTGTAATTCACATCGGCACGGCAGAATCGGGTCATTACTACTCGCTCATCAAAGACAATAACAGCAATTGGTTTGAATTCAACGACAACATTGTGAAACATTTCGATGTAAGAGATCTACCTGACGAAGCCTTTGGTGGAGAGGATAAGAACATAGGAAACCTCGGCAGTACTGTGTCGAAGGCAGTGAAAGAGAAACATAAAAATGCCTATCTGCTGTTCTACGAAAGAGTAGCATATTTCGATGAGAAAGGCAAGCGCATCAAGTCTCTCTGGATGAACGAAAACGCTGATAATCAAGTCCATGATGTTATTCCACCAAAGATACTTCAAGAGATTAAAGACGATAACTGCAAGTTCCAGTTGACGAAGTATATGTTTGACAGAGATTACTCGGACACTATCCTCAAAATCTTAAAGAATAATGTAAATGGCCCCGCAGCTCAGGGCACACCATCAGCCAGCATCACAAATTTAGCGAAATTCTGCGTTCTTTACTTTATGACCGTGATTATTCGCGCAAGAGATCGAGATCGTATTCCTCAGTTCCTCAAGCAAGTGAAGAAGGCAATCGTCTCTTCGTATGAAGTCTCGCATTGGCTCATAAAATCCTTTAAGGATATTGATATCATCAAGGAGCTCCTTGTCACTTGTCCGGTTGAAGACATGGAATATTTCACACTTGGGTTGATCAAACTCGCTCTTGGAGTCGTTTATGAAAAAGACAGCAAATTATCCTACGAAGAATTCAAGAAAAATAGCACCATCGTGCCATTCATCAACTCACTGATCTATGTGCTCTACGACTGCGAGGACCAGTTTAAGAGAATGCATAAATTCTTCGAGCTATTGAGCATTGTTGCTGGACTCGGCCTACACACAAAGAATTATCTCGTCGAACTCAAGATGATCGGCCGCGCAACATTCCTCATCATGAAGCAGAAAGCACCAACTAGTGTATATAAAGACTATCGAGAACTTGTCGACGCGAAAGGCTCTAGAGTTGATGATGGACTCGGAGCCCCAACTTTTGAAGACGGCAGTAAAAAGCATCTCGAAGCGATCAAATCAGTCAGCGAAATGATCGATAAGAAAAAGGAAAAGATGAAATACGAGGGCTTAGTTTTGAATTTCAGCATGCTGGTGACAATGATTGCAAAGCTTGGAACCGCTGTCAAACTCTCAGGCATGCAAAATGTTGAAGATAAGGAGTTCATTACTGTTCCTCTTGAAGATATGGAAAAGACGGTATTGTTTTCGGTACCAGCGCTGAAAGGTCTTCTCAAGGAGGCGACGTCGAAAACTGCTCGAAAACACGTTTCATCTCTGATTGCGCACCTCACATACAAAAACGAGAGCTTTACTTTGGACATTATCAAAATGCTCATTCAAGAAATCAATGATAAAGATGATCAGAACTTGAAAGTTTATTTGATGAGCTTGGAAAAAGTCATGTCAGTTAAAGATGGTCTTGAAGCTCTGAGGGTAAAACACGTCTGGTAAATGAACTGACTCACAATGTGTTAGGTTGAAAGAGGAATTCAAGGCATCTATGAAGTATTGAAAGAGAATGCGGGTTACTACAGAGCAACAGAGATATGCATTGAATACTTCTTCAAGGTAAAATAGGGTTTTTAGTTAAATTTCAATTTATCAATACTAGATGTGCTCAAGGAATCTGGCCATTCTTAAAGTTGCTTCAGAACATAAGTCTTTACTCAAGTTTATTGAGGGTTGGGTTCGGGACTACTCGAATCCGGTTCAAGGCATCTCCTCTCAAAAGGTAATGAAATTTTTCATTGAAAAAATGGGGTCTAAAATATATCACTCTCTAGCTCAAGGTCTTCAAAAATAGACAGGTTTCATTCATTGGCCAAGCCATTCAACAGAGTAAACTGAGTTCTTGGTTTGAGCAATAGCAATAACAATGTTTCTCAATAGACTCGAACAAATTTTCTGCAAAGATGCAAGATCGTATGTTTAAATTAAAGAAAGTAGCGAAGAGTGATCCTGAGGAGCTTGGTCCGGAGTATGATTCAGATGAAGATTTCGCTGACCATGACTTCGAAATCAACGAGAAAATCGATTATAAGTAAATTTCAAATGGTGAGTTCTGAGCTTTACTCGTTTTTAGTGTCGAAGGCAACACTTGGGTGTCTGCTACTGTTGTGGACTCGCTAGGTGAAATGATTAACATAAAAGTTCAAGATCAAACGATGTGGATCCATATAGATGAGGACAGGATCGGTCCTCATCTTAAGGTCCAGTATCATACCAAAAATGAATTTGAATTCTACCGATAACTACCTTAAGATATTTACTTTAGCTCACTTCATCTCTACCGAGCTATTTTACAAGAAAAAATTCTGAACTTGTCTGTGATACACACATCTCTTGCAACATATTTCTCTTGTAAACCCAGTATAATTCAAAACGAACACAAGTTATCGAGTATAAATTCCATCGTTGCATCCAAAGTCTAACTAATCTAATATAATAATAACAACAACCCGGCTCATGCGATATTGATAATTATTTTGTGCAGCCCCAATGTAGGCGAATTATAGCAGAGAAGATAAAAAATTAAAATAGCAATTTAGTTCTGGTGCTATAATTTATTTGGATATTTGAAAGAAAGTTGCTGAAGATGGAGAAAGTAGCAGCTACTTCTGAAAAGAGCATGATTCCGGAGTTTTGTTTAACTTTTTCTCCGAACTGGTACTTACCTCAGATACTCAGTATCAGCGAAGAAGGATTACTTGCTTATGGAGCGAATGCAGATGTCTATGTTATCGATTTGCTAAAACGATCTTTCGTGACTTCAGTACGATGCATCCTGAAGTCCGGAAATGAAAATAAAAGCAAAGTAACAGCTGTGTTGAGTCGAATGCATCTACTTTTTGCCGGTTTTGCTGATGGCACACTCTGTATTTGGAATGAAAAGCTGAATTATGAATTTATCAAATCAGCCTCATTTCCAGGCAAGGAGATTCTCAACATAGCTGAAGGTCCGAAATTCAAAGAGAATATTGATCTTTATCTAGGATTCAGAGGCGGAGAGGTCGTTCGTTATTCCCTAGAAACTCAAAATGTCTGCAAGGAACCTGAAGGAGATCCTTTGTTCCTTCGAACTGTTACAATTGAGGACAAGCAGGTTCTGCTGGCTGTCTTTTCATCTGGAACAGTCCTGATATTCTCAGACTCTAACAATTTACTTTTCAAATGGGAGTCGAAAGCCAAGCTTTTCAATGCCGCAGAGCCCTTAACTGCAAAGAACTGCATCACGCTTTTGCTCCTAACCAAAAAAAATGTTGCAATTCTTCTACAAATAAACGCGAAAACAGCAGAAGGATCACTGCAGTTTGAAATCACGAAGGAATACAGGAAAAACTTTGCTTTTGAAAAAAATGTGAAGCATAAGGACGATCCAGAGTATCTAAAGGCGCAGCCAAACATTCATTTCCTCAACCCGAGCAATGTAAAACATTATTTTTGCTTGTACACTTATATTTGATCATAAAATCTAGGTTCTTATCTCAGGAAAGGCTGGAGAGTTGTTCATCATACCTATGTCTTACATTGAGGCAAAAGAGGATAAAACTATCGCCCTGAAACACTCGGCTTTGCATTTAGATGATGAAGATGAGGAGGAGGAGCAAAAGCAGCCATCTGATTACTCTGTTGTTGAGGAGAATACTCACTATAAGCAAGTTTACCTCATCGCGAATGTAAAACTTCCACAGCAGGACTATACTACAGTTCTGACTCTAGGAATTGATCGTCAGCTCTTGTTTTGGAGGATGAATCAACCAAAAGAATCCAAAGTGGATCTGATTCCCAGTTGGACGATGAATTTTATTGGTGGGAGAATTACAAATTTCGCTGTTTCTCCTACGGAAAAACACAAAATTATCCTTGCATGCTATGACAAGAAGTTTCGAGTATGGAACCTTGAGAAAAAGGTAATCACTTGCGAATTTTTAATGAATAATCATTAACTATTGGTCAGAATAATAGATTCCATTGCCAGGATCTCTGGAAACAAGTACCTCAAAGTCTCGTTGTCGGATTAAAATTCCATCCGACTGAAGAGGAAATTGTAACTTACTTTACAGACGACTGTAAAATAGGTATAAGAATTTTTTTATTTCTGCAACTAATAATATAATACGTCAGGGATTTATTCGATATTTTCACAATCGTGCTTCAAAGTCGTTCAATTGACCAGCAAGATTCAGCAACTCCTTTGGGTTCGTAAGAGCAGTATCGCCATTATAAAGGCGTTAAAACAGATTGCTGTTGCTCCGAAACAAACTGAGGAGAAACCTACAACAATCCCAATGGAAGAGGAAGTTAAAGAAGATCCGAAAAATAATCCAAATAGTAAGCCTCTTACAGGGAAAAAGTTAAAATCAATGAAAGAATTTGCTTTCTTAAAAACGGGTGATGCTCACTTCTCAAAGACTATTAGCGATGAGTACCTGCCGGTGGTTTTGCTTGAAAATAAGAATTTATTCATTTGGGACTTCCATAAGAATTCCGGAGAGATTATTAGCGCACCTCTTCTGAGCGAACTGAATGTATTTGAATGCTATGATTTCGAAAACCCAATCTTTTTACTGGGATTGGGGATGACTTCTGGAGATATAACCTTGCTTGCGGGCGACACTTCCTCTTCAGAAATAAGTGGAGTTTATAAAGGCAAGCATGTAAATCAAGGAGTCTCATCCTTGAAATTCAAAAAAGCCGAACAGAATGATACTGTTCTTTGCGCTTGTGGATCGCTTGATCGGAGAATAGTGATATATCAGGTTCATGTGGACCAGAGCACTCTGAAGATCAAAGCACAAGTTAAGTTTATATTCAAGTATTGTCTTTCTTGTTATCGTGCAAGTTAGCTCATTATTTGTGTATAGGAATAAACTGAGAGTGCTGCAGGTTAAATGGGACGAGTTGGATTACAAACTGTTGAGCATTGAAGAAAGAGACAAAACGCTGCAACTCTGGGATTGCGCAGCATACAACACACGAGAGGAAATGAAAAGTTCAGAGCACGTTTCCGACGGCTTCGAAGTTTGCAACATTCGAGGGCATTATGGATATGTTACGGAGGCAGAATTCAGCAAAATGAATCCTAATTTCGTGATCACTGGTAACTCTTTTTTTATATATGACATCGATTTATGATTTAATTGTTTGTGGAATTTAGCTTCGGATGACCAAACGATAAAGGTGTGGGACATAACCAAATCACAGTTCAAGTCTCAGGCGAATAAAAAGAAAAAGAAGAATAAAAGGAAAAAACCTGCGAATGTTAACAAAGCTCCGTAAAAAAATAAAAAGTGTTTTTTTGCTTTAATTAATCAATTTTATACAGGACTTCTGACACGACATCAGAGCAACAAGTAAATCAAGAGAGCGGCGATGAGCAAGAAGAAGGAGAAATAATGGAGACGGAAGACCAACCTTAGTTTTACGCAAAGTTTATCTCCTTATGAGTTGAGTTTTGTGGTAGTAAGAGCTTAATTTCTCTTTGTGTTGATAACTATTGAAAAAAAGTCCGTCATTCCTTCATTCAGAGAGAATTATTTGTATTGTGTGACTCTTATCAATCGCATAATTCTATCCGAGCGAATGAAAAAACGCATTGCTTGATCTTGTTCCTAATTCTCAAATAAATTTAATTATCAGATCTGATTTTTAAAATTGAGAACTTTTTTACTGGCTTTGCTACACATTTGAAGCTCTGAAATATGAGGAAGTTTGATTCTGCGAATAATAAATCCATACATATCAAAGAAACCGCTCTCGGTGCAAGGAGATATCTGTCTCAAGATTACTGCGTAGTACCACCACGGATGCTTCAAACCACAAAAATAAACATTGAAAATCCTGAGCATGCAAGAGTATAACGTGTTTCTGATGTTATTTACGACGTACTCATTTCCAATAGATCGCCTCGGAGATTTTAAAGAAAAAACCTAACTCCAGATTCGAGACTGAGATTCAATACCTGAAAGAAGCCTTTGAACATATCGAGTTCTTTGAAAAACTACAAAATGAAGTGAGCTCCAAGGACATGTCAGACCTACTACGGCATCTTAAAGTCGAGCATTACAGCGCAGGACAACCCGTTTTTAATTTTGGTAATATTTTAATGGCAATTGCCTTGTCATGTTGAATCATGTAAATAGGCGACTGGGGAGAAAAGTTCTATATCATAATCCAAGGATCTGCTTATATCTTACTCAAGTCCAATTCAGACACTCCAAAGGTCTCAGATATTGTGAAAGACCCCGTTTCTTTTTATTCTAAACCCACAATAAAAGTCGACACTGAAGCTGTTTCTGTTTCAAGTGTTGGGACTCTGGATCAATTGCCACCTCTGAAAGTTCCTAAACTAGATTTATTTGGCAACAATGACGATCTCAGCGATGAGGAGAAATTGAAATTACTCCTTAACGAATATCCTGGTTTTGTTGTCGGAAAGATCATAGGCACTGGGGCTGCGTTTGGAGAGATTGCTCTACAGAATAGAGTGCGACGGTAACTTTTTTTTTTATCAAAATACAGGTCATTTTATCTTTCTTTTGACAGGACAGCGACGGTCGTTTGCAAAGAAAATACGATACTTGGCGTACTTACTCGTGAGGACTATAAACGGCTATTATGTAGAAAGAAGCTCTCTCTAATATGATGTTGCTAACTAAGAATAAATTTTTTAGATGAGGTGTTTGCTGTTCGTGATCAGCAGAATCTTGCGTTTTTGAAAACGATCAACATATTTTCTCATCTACCGAATGAGAAACTTCTGGAGATATATCTGCAACTTGAGAAAACGACGTTCAAAAAAAATCAAATTATTTATAAAGAAGGGCAGCAGCCTGACAACATCTACTTCATATTGTCGGGAGAAGTTGAGGTATTACTATGATTTGACTATTTTTATGAAAACAAGTTTTAGCTCTCAAAAACGATACAAGCGGCACCAAATGGCAGCAATTTGGATTTGGGTGAGGAGGATAGATTTTCACATCGTCTATTTGCGAAACGATCAAGCCAAATTCAGAAGAAAGCTAGAGTAAATTTTCTCAGATTTATCACTTGATATTAAATTGCTTTTTGTCCAATCAAGTTTGCTTTGATCCCGCAAGGCCATTATTTCGGAATGGAAGAATACTTTGAAAAATGTCCTCGAGCCAATACAGCCACTGTGGCCTCTTTCACTTGTGAGGTCTTTTACATTTCACTAAAGGTAAATCGCATCAAGGGAATTTTCTCTTAATCTTACTTTTCTGAAAAAAGAGATTTAAACAAATTGTCACGGATGAAAAATTACTGCAAACAGCATCTCAAAATAACCAAAAGCGAGCTTGGATGGCGCAAAAAATTTCCGTAAACGTTGCCATTGCGGACAACTTGCTTCCAAAAACTGTAAGGAGAGATATCATTGAGCCGCCGTATGCAGAAAGGAAACTGAGTGATGACTACACCGAATTGGAAGTTGAGAACAATGAGAAAAAAGAAGATACCACTGCTACAAAAAGTTCCTGGAGGGCTCGCCGCGCAAGTTGTGGGACAGAAGCCCATCCATTCAGCACAATAGCGCTTGAGAATGGAAGCGCAGTGTTAAATACTCACCATGAAAAAATAAATGAGTCAATACCCAGTATCACAGACACAAAGCATGAGACTCGGGGGAAGCCTATGTCACGCTACGAACAAATTCTCAGAAACCGCAAATTTATTACTTCTCGGAGAATGAGCGATGTAGATACAACATATATCCATCAAATGTCCTCTCACCGAGATGGCGGTGCAGAAAAGATCCGGTCAAGCTTGGACCTCGATCTTATAGAAAAATCACAACGAGACCCAATGACAGAAAGCATTCAGCATACCTTAAAGCATTTAGATGAAGTGCAGAAACCAAAACCCTTTGCTCATCCTTCTAAATTCTACTCTCATGCTGATACCTCTATCTTAACAAAAGAGGAAAGTGTTATCTGCGATAAAGGCTCATCTGTTCAACCTGTGAATAAAAGTCTGAATAACAAGCAGCAGAAGCGCTTGCCTTCAGTAGTGACAGTCGAAAGAGAGAAGGAGAAAGAGGAAACTTTCCTCGGATACCGATCGCTGTGCATGAAATTGAAACTCAATAAGATATTGAAGAAGGACAAAGATTCGATTGATATCCTGATTTGGAATTCTCGATCCAAACCTGCAAATCCGCCTCTGAACCAAGAATTGTCTTCGGCGATCAGGAGTCTCAGCAAGGGCAGTCCTCATGTCACAAAAATCATACACTCTCGTGGAAAGTCTTCAGCAAACGAAAATGTGAAAAGGCCTTTTCCACCTGCGCCAAAACAAATCAGGCACATCAGAATAAAAGAGATAGACAGAAACCACAAATCCTATTTAACGGGCTGGGAGTCAAACTGGAGCTAATTAACAATTAATAGTATTATTTGAAAGTTGTTTTTTTGAAACTAATGTAGTAAAATCTCATATTTTATCAAGGAGTCCCATTATGTGTTTATTTTATTATTATTTTTCAGCATTAGTCTGTGCTATACTATTATCAAATTTTGAAGCAAAGAGATGGTTTATTATTTCATATATTGTGATTTTTTTTTCTCTTCTGGGACTTTGACTACTCATCCCTTGGAACTGAGAACCTCTTATATATGGTATCAACGATCAAAGAAAATGTACAAAAACAATGAAATCACTTTAGAGCAAAATATATTTCATCATGTTGAAAGATAAGAAATTGTCTTTATTTAATGAAGCTACAAATAACGGGAGGATCCCTTGCCAAACACTCTTGCATATTGTTGAAGATTTAAAAGGCTCTTAGTTTGCTTTGGTTCCCTCAGGTTGCTCTTCGTGATCGACGATTCCTTCTATAAAATTACAAGGGTAAGAACTCCTTCGCCCTAGACATCTAATTAATTACCTTTCTCTGGGTGGACGACCTCTCCTTCTTCTTCCTCGGCACCTTCGGTTGACTTGATGTGGGAGAAATCATAAACTCCGCTAGTGTTGTTACTTTCGATACCTATTGAATACCAATGAGATAGATCTGGAAGGAGTGCTTAGTTAATACCGAGTGAGACCAAGTAATTAATTTTGCTCATGTGATCAACAAGTCTGGTGAACTCAGGAGAGTTGAAGAGGACAACAGTGTTTCCTTTGGCTGCGGCCTCGAGAATTCTCTTTCTGAGGATTGCAGGTCCTTTAAGGTGGTAGTGATCGAGAGTCAAGTCTTTGCCGGTGACAATTTGAATAACCACATTCCTATAGAGAGAGTTAAAATGTGAGTTCTCATTCATTTGTAAATTGAAAAAGTACTTTGATGGGATGTGAATATCAGCCTTAGTTTCTCCGAATTCAACGCTTTCTTGATGTTCAACGTTCATAGCCTTGAGGTAAGCTGACACCTAGCATGATAAATTAATGTAAGACCCTGAATCAACATATTAGAATAAAATTACCATAGCGGTGGCTTTAGAAAGATTCTTGACCTTCTCTTCAGATTCATAGGAAAATTTCTTGAAAGCTTCAACGTATTCTGGTTTGTCTGGGTAAACAGCCTTGAAGAAAGCTTGAAGAGCACTGAAGTATCCGATTTTGTATTCGGCCTTCAATCTTGGAATCAAAGTTTCAAAGATTTCCTTCTCGTTGCCGAGTTCGAGAATGGCGACGAGTTGAATCAAAGCGGCGGTGTTATCTTGTCTATCACCCTTGCTGCCCTCAATGAATTTGGCAACTGCGTCTTTCACGTTTTGGGTATCAAGTCCGACTCTGAAGGCGGCGTCGAAGATGGTCTTCAAGTTTTCTTTGTAGTTTTGGCTGTTTGAGACTGCCTTGAGAAGAATCTTCTCAAAGATTTCTTCATGTCTGATTCCTAACTTAGAGAAAGCTTGAAGAGCTCTTGCTTGCTCATCAGGTCTGAGGTAGTTGAAGCCTGTGCCCAAATCTGCGATAATCGAGTTGTAGATGGAGATATTTCTGTATCCGAGGCTAGAGAACTTCTCCAAGATGGCAAGAACCTCCGAAGTTTGGAACTTCTTATTGAAAAGGGTGTAGTTCTTGGCCAATTCTCTGAAAAATTGGCTATAAAGGCTGAAGTTAGATCTCACGAATTCCCAAGAGAATGCTTGGACAATTCTAAGGTAATCTTGAGAGCTTCCGAAGCTAATGTATTCTTTAAGAGCTTTAAGCAAAGTGTCTTTATTCTCATTAATGATCTCAGCTGGGAAGGCCAACAAAGAGGACAAAGCTGTGAGAACTGTTCTGGCGTTGGTGTCTTGAAGCTTGGCTTCAATTGTGGAGAAAGTTTCTCTAAGGTCCTTTTGAATGGTCTCATCTGCAGCAGCCTTTTGGCTTCTTTTAACCAAAGCAACCAACAATCTGGCTTTCAACACAGGGTCTCTGATGTTCTCTCTGTAATGATCCCAGGCGTTATGAAGAGAATCAGCGTTCAAGAGGTTGTTCTCAACCATAAAGTCAACGTGGACCAAATCGTAAGGTTGGAAACCGATGGTTTGGATCTTATCGAAAGCTTTTCTGAGTAAAGTGTTGAGAGAACCGATCTTGAGGTTATGGGTTTCTGCTTTCAAGGCAAGGATGTAGAAGTTTTGGAACTTGATTTCGTCTGCGATTTTGTCGAAGTTCTTGGAGATGATTGAGAAGAAGTTGGCTACGTGGTTAATGGCGCGTTGTCCTTCAATGAAGAGGCTTTCATTCTCTTTTGCGAGTCTGACTAACTTCTTGATTGGGATAGCGTCTTCGTTGACGGTTTGGAGGGTTTGAACGAGGAAAGAGAGCTTCTCAGCTGAAATGTCTTCCATGTTGATATAGACGTCAAGCAATTGATTCAATTTAGGTGTATCGATTTGGTCTTTGTGCTTCTGGATGGCTTCAAGGGCAGTCTCCATGGTGTTGAAGGTGGCCATTGAAGTGATGTTGTAGAAGAAGTCGTAATCAGAGATTTGTCCAAACTTAGTTTCCAAGTCCTTAAGAGCCTAAAAGCGAATAAATATTGATTAAAGTAGTAAAGGTCATTAATTACCTGGAGAGTAATTTCACGAGTCTTCTGAGTTTTGATGTAGGATTGTGAGAGCCAGAAGCCTTTTCTATAAAGATCTGGTTCAGCAGTCAACTTCTCGAGAAGTTTCTGCTCGAGCTCGCTGTAGTTAGGGTTCTGGAGGTAGGTCAACAGTCCGTAGAGGAAAGTTGATGCTCTTGACTCCAATTTTTCAACAACACCGGCTTCGATAAGCTAATTTGTGATATGTTAGAGAAGTACACGACAAAAAAAGTCTTACTCTGTCAACCAATGGAGTGATGTCAACCTTTTGGAGGGCGAGTAATTCATAGATAGCGGCATAATAGACAGGTTCAGGCAGCTTTTGGAACTTTTCCACAACAGCATTGAAGATACCTTGATGTTGGACTCTTGTTTCGAAGAGAGTGGCAAGGATCTTTTGGATGTTAGTGTATCTTCCCATGAAATCGTCGTGGGTGATTCTCTTGGCGATTTCATCGAGGATGACCTTAAGCTTTTCGTCATTGAGTCTTCTAGCCTTCTTGAGTTCAGACATGTTCAAGAAGAACTCCAAGAGGAAGAAAGATTTGATATTGGAGCTGCTGTGTTGGATAGTCAGCAACACCATCTCTTTGATATCGTTTATTAAGTCAGAAGGGAACTCCTTTGGAAGGCTCTTGTATGCTTGGATGACATGCAAGACTCCCTTCTCGCTGGCAGAATCAAAAGATTCCTTGAGTTGTGGGCGGAGGTTGTAGAGAAGATAAGGAATTCTGTATCTAGGTGGGCTGTATTGGAGGTTCAAAGAAGCAACGAGTCTGAAAATGTTGGCCTTTTGGTCAGTGTCGAATTCCTCGAGCATCTCACCGAGATTTCTCAGAATGAGGTCGATAAGAACGTATTCCTTCTGGCTGAGGTTGCGGCTGTTTCTTGAGAGAGCCTGGAGGAGTTGAAGGGTGGTGAAAGAAGTGAGGATCTTTCCGTCGTTTCTGATTTCGTTGATGAGCTCATTGACGATCTCTCCTCTGAATCTGTTCAAGTATGACAGATCATAGTACAAATTGGCGAGGTTTCTGAAGTTGTAGGTCTTTGCCTTAATGAACTGGTTGATTCTTTCAATCAACGCAGCGATACGTTCTTCCTTGATGTTAATTGGAAGTCTGTTGGAGCGGAACTTTCTGATCGAGAAGACCAGATCGAGGGTTTCTTTGTAAAAAACTAAATGAGGACAAATAAAGCTGGAGTCTCATACCATATTCGGTGAGTTGTTCAATGTTCTCTTGAGCCTTGTCGATGATTGCCTTGAATCTCTCATCCTTCACGAGTTCGTAGAGCTCAGCATTTGGGCTACCCTTCATGAGGCGAGCGAAAATTCTGAGAGTGAGAACGATGTGTTCATTCTTGAACAATGACATGTTCTGAGTGGCGATGTTCACCAAATCGTTATGATCGTTGGCATTTGAAATGCGAGCGACCAAGGTTTCGTAGCTGGTGACTCTCTCAAATGAGGTTTTGTCAGAAAAGCATCGTTTAGGGACGTTGTCGTATAATCCCACTGACACATTGGCATGCTGTTTGAAAGGAAGTTAATGAATAGTGAAAAAAGCAAACAAGTTACGTTGAATGAGGTGTAAGGAGCCATCATCATGGCACCGCTAAGGAGTGAGGCGCTCCTTGCGAGGTTGGCACTGACTTTTTTCAAAAAGAAGCTCTGCATATTGCTTATTTTGCTTTTTGTTGGGTTTACTTTTTAAGGTTCCAAATTGAGAAATCTTTTATTAAAGGTATCTTGGTCCTGCTTTTGAAGCCGCAACTTAAACGAGATAAATTTAATTCAGTGTCTTTTAAAATTTGAACATTGAGAGGCAAGAAGAGGGGCGTTGCCACATGTCCATGAGCCAGTGGCCTTTTATTTGAGGTAGTAAATATACCTTTCGAAAGTATTAGTTGTAGATTTGAGAAGTAGAAATCGCGCTGAAAAGCGCTTTTAGGAAAAGACCCATGTTAGAAACCTATTTTAGGTAGTTTTGCTAGGATTTCCAGCAAGAGTATGAAATTTGGAAGATAAGAGACAGAGAGGGTTGAGCATAATATTGTCTCATATCGTTTCGTAGGGCAAATGTGCATGATTACCTCACAACCGAAAAGAAATTCTAATTTGATATTCAAGATACGTAAAGTCCATGTGGAGAGGGGAAAGCTCTTTTGTGAATTGGGAGATCAAACGAGATCAATGCATGATGCTATGAATCTTCATAGGAACGCATTGGGAAATTTTCGTTTTAGGCCACCATTAGTGAATCTTGATAATGTAGTTTGAGTGACGACAATATTTTGGATAAACAAGGAAAAATAGTGCAAACAAAGGTTAGCAACTACATTTTTTTGGTTTTTTTGTTCACAGCCTTTATTGTTCATAAGTATCGAGCTCTGATGCAACGAAATACTCGTTCTTCTTATATTTAACAGAATTAAGAACAAGTAACTAGGGCAATCTTCTAAAAACTTTTCTCTTGCAAAAAAATTTAGTTTCTCATCGCTCTCCATGATTTCTCTTATGATAGACAAGCAAGAGAAACAATTCTTCTATACGAGAATTTTGGATTGTGTCAAACTATTAATTCAAAGATCCAGTTTTAGAATTTCCATTTGTTGAACGCGTAATCAATTGAGAAGATTGTCGAGTAACTGATTCAAATGGGTTTCAGCACCGAAGAACGCACATAATTAGAAATTTCATGTTTCTATTGGGCAAAATTTTTTCGGTTAAATTAACCTCTCCTCCAAAAAATTTGATACTTAAATAACTTTTTTACTCACTATTCAATACATATTTATTTGCGTTATTGAAAGAGATTAAGAGAAAAGATTCAAGAAGGTCCAACAGCCAAACTCAGACATATGCTATTATTTGTGAGATAGCAGTGTCATGTTTCTTAGTGTATTGTAAAACAAGAACCCGACATTTGATTTTCTTAAAGAGAATTTGCGTGAATTACTTCTTAATCTCGATCATGCGCCTCTTGACGAATCTTATTTTTGTTCATTGAGTAGAATATCTCCCTAATTTTGATTGCAAGAGTTCTAATGAATTTTTAAAAAGGATGAAAAAAATCTTTTGGAATTCATTTCTCTAATATCATTCTCTTGCAATTCAAAGACTATGATACAATTTTTGATCCTATATAGTTTTTTCACTTCGAATTTACGTTATTAAATTATATTGTGACTGTAATAATAATCCTTAGACCAATATATTTTTTCGAAATGGAAGCTACCAACCAAGAGACCACTTCCAATCCCAGCAAGCAGCCGGTAATATCTGGAATAACTCCAATGTACAAGATGAATAACACTAAACTCAAAACCTGTTTGGACGGCAAACTCATAGCGGGGTAACTTTGACATTTCAGATGAATTTAGTTACTTTTCTCGTTCACCTCTTTCTCGTACGTTGTCCTGACTTAATGATGCTTTTAAAGGTCAGAGCCTAAAATGTTCTACTTGACAGCAATTCTGATCAACGTGCCTGCTATATTATTCTTTATTTTCACGGCTAGCGTAACATTTGTTCCAAATCGAATTGTCATCTTTCCTGCGCGGGTCTAACCGATAGTATTTTATATCGCACGGCAGCAATCCAGGGATTTTGATTGCAGGCATCATTTTATTACTTATAGTGGATGTCTTGATGTGCCTCACTCTGTTCACTGAGCCTGGTGTCATACCAAAGCTTGTAATCGTCCGGTTTATTCCGTTTTTTGATTCATTTCAAAACGCAGTCAAAGAATATAGGAACCGATAAGGAATTGCAGGGGATACCTTACAGAAAAATGGAAGGGAAGATATACACAGACATGATGATAAATGGTCATTTTCAGAGGCTGAAATTCTGCTACACCTGTAATCCTAGCTCCTTGCTTCATAACCATTATCTCCTTCTTTTTATTGAAAAGGCAGAATATTTCGACCACCTAGAACCTCCCATTGTCACATCTGCGATTGCTGTATCGAGAGATTTGATCATCATTGTCCTTGGCTAGGTTGCTGCATTGGAAAAAGAAACTATATGTAAGTTTGAGGTCGCTTCTAATGGTTAAGTGAGCTGATAGGCTGTTCTGCGCGTATGTTTTCATGCTCGTTGTTCTGGATCTTTACTGCTTCATCGTCAGCATCATTCAAGTTGCCATTGCTCGCAATGTAAACATAATTATGTTTCCGTCTTACAAGAAATTCGGCATAGGATGACCCGTTCGATTCAAATTCAGCTAGGAGATACCCATACAGCATCATCTGCGCCATATTCTGTTTTGTCGTAATCAAAATCGGATTTGCAACTATTTACATTGACACGAATTAGTTTAGCGTTTTTTTGGTGGGACTGCTCTGCTATCATACCATGCTTATGCTCTTGGGTCAAACGACCTATGAAAATCTAAAAAGAGCGTGGCCAGGCAAAACAAGCAACCCTTATGCGTCGTAAGTAGTGTTTCAGCTATTAATTCACATATTATTTTCGGCTGAAGAAAAAACCGATGTTTAAACTATTTCCGAGTGGCAAAGACTCGTATCCGAAAGAGTTTCTTGAACCTAACAAAACCTGGTTTCATTTTCAATGAACCGGTAAGTCATTCAGATTGATAGAGAGGGGATTATCTATTACCAACTTTTATCAGGAGAATCCAAGCCGCCAAACTGAGGAAAAGCAGACCACATTCCCTGAAGAAATCAACATTAAACCATCAGAAAATGAACTTGCGATATCCACACGAAGAGCTTCGACCTTGGCTGATACGATCATTAAAAAGCATGAAGGTAAAGAACCCATTTTTATTAGATGCTTAGATTCATTTATTAGAGACGGGAATTGAAGACAAGCAAGACACTCTGAAAAAGGAAAAAATAAATGAGGTAATTAGTCAGTTATTTCATTACTGAGCAGTAAATGACACGTAGTCGGAAACAAACCTAGAAGATTCAGACATCCCGAAAAGAGTAATCCCACACTTTGCCCAATTTACGAAAAAGAGAGTGAGAACGAGACCTGAAATCCAACATGAAGATCAAAAATCAGTAGAATCAGTTGAGATAGTCTCATAGAATAGAAATAAATGAGCACTCTACTGAAAATTTATAAGAATGTTTATTGAATAGCTTTTATGACTCTAATTAAATGATAAGGGTATATAAACAATAATCTTTAGTAGGGAAAATCTATTGCACGAATTTGCACGTAAACAAATCCATTAATTAATATCACCTCCATCATCACTAAGAAGACTAGTAATAAATTTTAGAAATCTTTTTTCAGTTCTTTCAATGTAAAAGCAGAATGAAAGGTGTGATAATCCATGATCAAGAGGGAGCGTTGAAAATGCCTTATTGAATAAAACTAAGAAATTGAAAGAATGTAGAGGGATTTTGCTTTTCGTTTATAATTGTTAAATGTGAGCTCTTAATTGGTGCCGCTCTTATATATATTGTCCAGTTATAGATATGAGAGACATTTCAGTATAGAGTAACATTATAGATATGTAATCTTAAGTGACGATGTAATAAAAATAGGGTTTTTAAGATAATAGGCATTTATCAATGAATGGTTTGAATGATCTTGTGTCTTCCTCAGGGCTAGAATTGAGAGGCCTCAAGATGCAAGGGTATACTTTTTTTGTCTTCTCGTGATTAATGATGCTACACTCTCATTCAATCCATATTAATAAGAGTTATTAGGAACTAGCTACAATTAAATAACAAGTTGCATTGATTAATTGGATTTTTTTAGTGCAAGGGCTCCAACGACAGGAAAATCGTCAGCACTGAGGTCGTCGCCTGTAAAATCGTCTGTTCCTAGATCAATATCTCCGATTTCGTTGATTATACTTTCGATCGAATCGAAAGATTGAACTGTAGGTACGTCTTTGCTCAGTTTTTGTATGGATTCAGCCATGTCTTCATGCAACTTCTCAATTAGTAACAGTTCAACAGATTTATCAAGATCATAGAAGCATGAGTCAATGTCACTTAACTTTGACGGCATATTATTCGACATGTTATATTCCACAATTTCTTTACTCTCAGCTTCTGAAGCTTTGAATCGTTTAATGCCCTCATTCTAGAAGTCAAGATCAAAAAAGCTGGATATGATTTCGAAATTTTAATTATTACCAGAAACTGACAGGTATCGCTGAACCCGGGGAAACTGTCTTGAAGCAAATGCATAAAGTTGGAAAGACTTGTTTGTATCAATCCCTCATCTTGGCTCTTTTCTGGACTCTTTTGATGCAGATTATTTAATTTTGAGAGAAGCATCTGAAGTCCATCTACAGTCTCCAAACGATTTAAAGGAATCTCTGTTAGGAGCGTTTGAACTAATTCTTCTATAGTAGAGAAGTGATCTTTGGCTTTACATACTTTAATGAGCATTAATAATGTGCAAGTAATTACTTCTTGGGTTCATACTCTCCTCGTCAGAATGTTTCTAAATTTTCAAAAGGAATTTATTAATTCTGTCAAGCTAATGATAAAGATTGTTACTCTTAAAGAGAGATTCGAGTCAGATTTTTGGAAGATTTCAGCAAGAGTGCGCAGAAGAAATCCGATTCCAGAGCTTGTTCTCACGCTTTCAAGCTTGAGATTGGTCCGATCAGACAATATCTGGGACATGAGTGAAGAGTCCGACTTTAAGAAACGGAAGTAGTAGTCAGGTTGCTGCTTGAAAATCGGTTCATATGCAGCATAAAATTCTCTATTACATAGGAATTAAATGAAACGAAGAAATGAATGAATGAGTATACTGGCTGCTCATGAGCAGAATCTCCTCAAATTCTCTATAGGGGAAGTTTGATTCAACCTTTTTCGATAAAGAGAACATTATGTTTTGATTCTCTCATGATTTACGCTTATGCAGTTCAAGAAATGAATGCTCACTTCGTTGAGGCTGATATCAAGAATGGATTGTAGGAAGCTATAAATTGATGAGATCAATGTGAGAGAACAAAATTTTGTTACTTAAAAAGCAGTCTTCTTTCAGTTTCTTTGTCGAAGGGTGAGTCTCCAAAATCCTGCCCAAGACAGCTCACTTTCAATTCTGTAGTTGTATTACTGTTTCTTAAGCAAGGCAAAGCAGATTAGACTATTGGTAGTTCAATGCGGAGTATTGTTACTGCTTAGTTTTCAATTCCACGTACAATGACTTGGGTACCTCGTCATTAGCAAAACTTTGCGGCGTCCTTCCTGCATCCAGAAGATGTAAGGAGTTTTTACTTACATCTTCTGTCACTTTGTTCACTCTATGTTGATTGAGTACCGCAAGGAAACTTGCTTTCAATCTCGAAGACAGCGAATTTTTCTCAAATACTTCTCGAATCCATATTTTGACCTGGTGGAATCAAAAGATAATTTCATTTGCAACGTCAAAAGTAGGTATGAAGTTATATTACCATGAGTCTCCAGATTGAAAACTTCGGATAGCTCGGATAATCAACGAACAAATTCTCGTATGCTCGATTAAAGAGTCTTAGAAATGTTTCGAATGCCGTTTCAAATTCCAACATCGTTGCAACGTAGGCATTCCACTAGTAAATGATGAATGAACTATATATAACCTGTCATATTTTACTCTTGAGGTGTATTCGGCGAGAATCTCATAGTCATTATTCAATTTGCTCATATACTCGGAAATGATAACACAATGGTGAACAAAGCATTGGCTGATAGCGGCTAGGATCTGCAGAAGAAGTGGATCCTCTGAGCTTAGTATTTGAGTCTCACTAAGTTCCAAACAACTTTTCGAGAGATGAATTTCCGAGAAAATTTCGCCGGTTTCATTTGGAGATAGAGTTTCGTCATTTGCCATTCTTCAAAAACAATTAATCAATTCAATTCCAGTGATGCTGCAGAAATACCCTTGCTTGTGCTCAGTAACATCGTACCACCGAGCTTTCATAAACTTCTCTCTGTTGCCACACTGCGGAATTTTCTAACATTATTCCTAGAAAAAATCTATAGCTGCATACCTCTAGGATCAGCTTCTGCTCTCGGAATCTGAGGGAATTAATTATTTCTTTAGCAACTTCGTCAATGCCCCAGGCAGTTCCCAATTGCGTTGAATCTTCGAATAGGACTTCTGATAACTTATTTTGAAACATTGTTTTTGTCGAAACCACTATTGTTTCTCGTTTTAGACGGAGAGAAGGTATTTTGGGATCTATTTCATTAGTTCAGTAAGATTATATTCTTGTAATTAATGAGGTAACCTCGCAGCTGCTCCTGGAAATATTTCACGAAATACGAAGCTTGGGTCGGAGTCGCAAATCGTAGCAGTGTCGTGTAGAGATTCGCTTGGTTTAGCTGACCGCGTTCAAAAAGCTTGCTCCATCCATCACCAGACAAGTTCTCAGTTCTGGATTGAATTTGCTTTTTGTATTTTAGAATTTCATAGACATCACTATAAACAATCGTTTAGATATATCTTAAGCACGGAAGTGTCACCTCAAATTTTCAAGGTCAAGAGTAATGTAGCAGCGGAGACATTCACGTGCCCAGATTCTCTGATCTGAGGCTAGTTTGTTAGACTTTCGACATACAAGTTTGAGGGTAACAAGATCGTTCCATTCTAAGTAAGCCAAAATTCCAAGACAGAGGTTGCTGGGTAAAATATCGAATAGCATGTTTAAGGAAAGGGTATAAATTGGTTTTCAGTTTGAAAAATTATGGAAACAGATGTTCGGATGGGATTTTGATCGTATTCTGTCTTAAATTTATAGTTTGTCAGTGATTTTCAGAGATTCATATTATTGATCGTTAACTCCTGATAATTTCTGTTCTGCTCAGAATCGGCATGGCAAGATCATAGAACTATGAGTGATGCTTGCATAACTGGCTCAGAAATCAGCCCGTAAAATAGTTTCAAGGTAACAGAATATTATATTCTGTGAGAATCCGATTTATTTTCGATATCAGAAGCAGAGCTAGTTAGATTTTCTGATATTTTCCACATAACCTTTGAGAATTTTGTCTAATGAGAGCCGGTCATGGCTGTATCATGTCTGTGCTAAATCTAAGAATCTTTGTGTTTTGTCCTATTTCCAAAATATAAGAAACTTGTTAGCAAATGTAGCTGAGTTTAATTCAAGGAAAAATGTCAGAATATCAACGATAAACTCTATTCAAAACTCTCAATGATGATTGTCGTCTTATCATAAGTGGTGTTCTCTTATAAAATTCTTTGGAAGGGCTTTTATTTTTTAAAAAAAAAAACTTTTCTGATTCTGAAGTCGTCGAGCAATAACGTTTGGAAACTTAATATTTTTACAAGGAAATAAGATTTAGGTAAAATTCGACGCGTGATTCTTTAAGGAAGGTATTAAAAGTAGCTAGACACGCTAAGGGTTAGAAAAAAGGGACTCGACATTACACTCAAGCTGTTAGTTTGAGAATTAGAAGATCTTACGCTTATTTTGTGAAATTCCCATCGTAAGGGGAAGAAACGACGCTATGAGATTGCGCATATAGCACTATACCGTTTGTTCCTGAAAATATCATCTCATATACTTTTCTGTTATACAGTAGTTTCAGTATTCGAAATAAGGAAAACCAGTTTACATCAAAATTGTAAAACACACTGAATCTGATCATCTGAATAAAGAATTAGTCAGCATCATTTCAGAAATAGTCCAATTATGATTTATAATTGACTCTCATTAATTCGGGCCTAAAATCCAGAGATAAGAAATTTTGATATTTGAGGTGATTTGGAATCACTCCCATCATTGAACAGTATCAGAGGAGATTTTTTACGTTTTCTCATCTCATTATCAGTCAGAGTAGTCTTCTGCCCTTCTAATTGGATATTCGTTTTAACCATTCATAATTAATTGATGGTGAATGCCCTTCCTTTCAAATTACGGGCTTCTTGAAGAAAAATTGCGTTATATCAATACTATAATGGTTAAATCTTTTAACACTGAAGGATGCGTTTGGAAGTAATCAGTCTATTGTTTACTGGATCCTAAATATACTCTGAGTAGTCTCCACATAGCGCTGAAATGCTCAATCTTCGTTTATGACTCGATTTTTGGCCCCCAGAATCCACTTCGCTCATAATACCGAAAAAATTATGTTATTTGTTTTCATCCAGCGGAGAACCCATAGCATTATTTTTTAATTTTACTATGAGTGAAGTGAATCATTTAGCAAGGAACCAGGACGACAGTACAGACTATTCTCATGCAAATATTGAGGATGGAGATAGCAGCGACTCTGATCATGAACCAAATCATGATGTGAAGCAGGTCGATGGAAGAATTGCCCTTCAAATCGAAGATGGGAAACCATTGAAACGACATTGGGGCAAAAATTGGACTTGCCTTTATATCAAGGGAGAACCTTTTCTAACTCTTGGTCCTCACTGTAACCCAATTAGCTGTGATTCGTTGATCTTACTGAATCCTTAGGGCCCTTATTTTTATGTACTTTATCAGTCATGATGGGAGTTGGTGGACTGATTATTTGGCTTGCTTGTCAGAAAAAGGATGCATTTTGGTTCAAATACTTAACAATCGGTGTGGTGTTTTGGCAAGGGTTTATTTATTGCTTAACAGCTTGTCGCAATCCAGGAATTCTCACTCATCCTCGACCTACATCGGATACTGATCTCCAATACCGAGGAGAAAGAACGTATATAATCTTATTCTCCTCGAGTCAATGCTAATAATTACTATAGGTATTGCAAAATTTGTAAGATTGTGAAAAAGGATACTACATACCACTGCGAAGACTGTGATGTCTGCATTGAAGAATATGATCATCATTGCCCTTGGACAGGAAAATGCATTGGAAAAGGAAATCTCGTTCCATTTTATGCGTTCTTGGGTTCCACGATGGTATACATTATGTATTGTATGTTCGCCTGTGTCCACAGTGTCGTTCCTGACCCATAACTGATATTCTAATTGTAAAGGAAGTGAAAATTGATAACCAAAAAGAAAATTACTGAATAAAGTTATTTCTGCTTCTA
>ENA-UOTZ01000320-UOTZ01000320.1-compost-metagenome-genome-assembly--contig:-NODE-320-length-41033-cov-12.174309_pt1 | contig 41033 bp, 28 predicted proteins | sample MGYA00238144_ERZ746983 | MGnify/ENA primary metagenome ERZ746983 (study PRJEB28759, sample SAMN06268863) | compost metagenome | isolation source: single cell | place: USA: California, Emeryville, Joint...
TCATAGAGTGAGGAATGTAAATGACCATATACTTTGTAGAAGGGATCACTCTCTGGGTTGGGGTGATTCTCTTCACTTAGATCAGTGTAATACCAAACTCCTCCAACATCATCTTTGGCTTCGAAAGCTGTGACATTGGCTACAGTGTGCGAGTGTCGGAGACTCATGACACCAGTGGGTCCACATCCAATAATTGCGATATCAGGACGATCAGGGTTTTGAACTGTGTTTGAGATCATGAAGATTTCTTCTTAAAGAATAAATTTATTCTTCTCGCAAGATAATGTTATTTAGAAGCGTGATTCAGGAAGCACCTAATAAATTCTTATCAACAAAACTTCGTAGGCAAAAATTTGTTGAACCGTCCCCCATACCTACTTTACATTCCACCAACCCTACTGTGTTAATTGATTGCCTACCCTTTTTTTTCTCTCTCTCTGATTCTCCCTCTAGGACTGCACTTTATTTGCTCTCATAATCTCAATGCTCCAAGATCCTATCAAGAGCGAGCAAAATTCTATGTTCTTATAAATTAAGAATAAGCTTACAACTCCACTTGCCTCAAGCTCCAGGAACATGTACGAAAATCTGATCAGAAAATTGATCAAGAATTACTTAAATTCGATTTCTCACTCGAAGAGCTTGAGTTACGACGATGAGATTACCGCTATTTCTTCTACCATTTCTTATTCAGCTAGTTAGCATGAAATAAATTTTTAAAGAAACGGTGCCATCATATTGCCTTCTTATGACATAATATAATCTGAAAATTTCAAACTTTTTTCAACCTTTAGATGGAAAGAATATATTATTTTAGTTTTTTAGATAAATTTATCTTTATCGTATCAATTCTTAACGTCGAGCTCAACTCAATATCAATGAAAAACAGAAATTACGTAATGACTAGCTCGCAAATTACTACTTTCTTTATCCAAAGTAAATTTTAAAAAACTAATCATGGTACTCGTCAAGTTTCTTGAGAAGAGTTTGAGCGTAGTTCGGAGAGTAGTATTGAACAATTTCTGGAGGATAAAGACTGTTGATTTCATCGATATATGTCCGAAGCTTCGTACCAGGCTGAGCTTGAAGCTCTTGAATCTTTTTGAAACCTTCGCTAAGAACGAAGTCCCTATTATTAAAAGAAGTGTTTAGTCCCAGCTCACAATGAGCACAATTTACTTCTTGGCTTTATTGTCATGAGGAAGTGTCTTTGAGAATTGAGCTAAGACGTATTGGAGAATATCATCTGTAGCTTCCTGTTACATAAATAAATGAATAAACGCTATTGGGGAATATTGTTACCGTAATAAGCGGTTCAAGTGCAGGGAGATGAGAACACATTTGCAAGATGCTCTTAAGCGCTTTCTTGGATTTGGATTTGAGATCATCGCTGCTCTCAGGGAATTTGTAAACCTATTCCGATGGTTCGAATGACAAAAGATTCCTCAGGTGCAATTAATTTACCATTAACAAGCTTGAAGGGATATCGTGTTCGGCAACTGCTCTTGCGTGGTCTGTGGTGTGGCAACCGATTTGACCCAAACTCCAGGCAGCTGCGGCTTTAATATAGTCCTCAGGCTCTTTAAGAAGAGCTTCTTTCAAAGGAGTGATGCCTTTTGAAGCGATGACACTCATGGCAAGTGACTCATCGAAAGCAGCAATGTATCCCAATGTCATGATACCAGGAAGTCTTGCGCTTCCTTTAGATTCTGAAATATAGTCAACGATCGCAGCAGCACCTCCGGCGTTGCAAATCAGCTTTGCGAGCTCGGGTGATTGCTTCGCGACCTCTCTAATACATAAAGCAGCGTTCTTTCGCACTCCTGAATCATAATCCTATTTGTTTGATATAAAGAGAGCCAGAAGAGGAGTTCATACCTTGAGGTTATTAAGAATTTTAGGGAAGATTTCAGCTTCAACGACAACTCCGGCCAATTCAACATTGTGCTTGGCGATCTGAGCAAGGCAAGAGCAGACTTGCTTTTTCAATTGGGCGTCATTATGGGAAATCAATGATGAAAGGAAAGGAGTCGCACCGGCATCCACGACGGCTTGAGCGAGATCAGGAGTATGTTTGCAAATTTCGCTGAGAGCACTGGCAGAAATTCTCTTGAGGGCAATTTCTGGTTCCTGGACGCAAAGAACGAGAAGTGGGACGGCATTGGCGTCAACAACGGCTTGTGCGAGGTCTGCTGTGTGCCTTTAGAAAATTTATATGGTAATTCCAAATGATCTTAATTCAAGTTGTGATTACTTAGCAATGTGGCTTAGTGCCCAAGCCGCAGCTTCCTTTACGCTTGGGTCGAATTCCTCCAGACAGATAACAAGAGAATCAAGAGCACCGGAATCCACAACTGCTTGAGCAAGTTGTTCGTTATGTCTGGCAACTGCTCTGAGGACGAAAGCGGCTGCTTTCTTGTAGAATCTCTGATGATAAATACTGATAATGCAAGGTGTTCAGTCGTAATTTTTACGTTTTGCTCTGAGAGGGAGTAAACCAGTTGAGGAAGGATCTGATTGGAAACAATTGCTTCAGCTAAGTCGTCAGAGTGACTTGCAAGTCGACCAAGTGCAAGAGCGGCTGACTGTTGAATTGAAGGCACGTTGTCGAGGAGGAGTGGACGGAGAAGAGCCATAACGCCTTGAAAAATGTTTATGTCGAACGTTTTAATGATTTTCTGAAATTACCTGCTGATTGTAAAGCTTCGATGTTCTGGGCTCTGCTGGCGAGCTCAGCGACTGTCTGCACGAATTGAACTCTTGCTTTTTGGTAGGCTTCAAATGGTTGAAGGATTGCTCTGCTCATGGGAAGTATTTAGAACGGCTGTTTATGTGTTATTATTATCTAATTCTGAAAATAAGTTTCACGAATTGGTTAATTGCAAAATAATAACGACAAATAGTTTTATATCCTTCGTTTAACTTCGAATTTTTTTAGGCAGTTTATTAACCTATCGAACTAATTTCACTATTTGATTGCTTATATCAACGTTTCTCGAGCCTCTTCTAAGAGTTGAGAATACTTTTACATGATATCTCTCTAATACCAGTGAAGAATTCCATCAATATTTTACGAACGCAATGACTAAGTATAAAGTTGGTTGCTGAGTTTTTTTAACGAGTTCTTGTAGATAAATATACTCATTTCGTTGAGCTTTCGTGTTCTCTTTGAATGAGTTCACTAGAAAAATAAACCCACGAGTAAAACCTTATAATTTTGACTTATCAGAGAGGAATTGATAGCTGAAATATTTTGCTTAAATGCACGGAAACCTGTGAGATTCATGTTGAATAGATCTATTATAAGATGTTGAAATAGAACCAAATTTATAGATCGACTTGTGATCGCAAAGCCATTAAATTTTTATCTTTTTTATAATAATAACAATTTTCTTAGATTTCATCTGATATATCTATATATATATTTTCTCTCTTTCAATTTTTCTTTTCTATTAGATTCTGAAGTCAAATTCAATGTTTGTGCTGTTTGTGGTGGTGGTTTGCTTTGTGCGAGTCTTTCTCATTACCTTGAATTTTATCATTCACTTCCTCTAACTTCAGGAGCAATTCTCTTCTTAGGAGGTTCAACCCTTCGTTGTCTTCTGCTTGCTGATCGAGATTCTCCAGTCCTTCTTGAGCACAGAAAAGATAGCTAGACTCTGTGAGTGAATCGTAGATCTGTCTTTGACAGCGCAAATAGAGACGCGATCTCGTCAGCGTGAAAGTTTCTTTGATGAGAGACAGTTTATCCTTGCTTTCAAAGAACACGCCCTGCTCCTGCACCCGGCTATAAGTCGTACCCATATGTGCGATCAGCATATTCAATAGTACGAGCGACAGGAATATCGTCAGAATAATGAAAATCAGTATCTGGATGCCTGCATATCCTTCGCTGTCCATTGAGCCGATCAGAAACCCGTACACGTTGAACATTTGATGGAAGAACATTCCAAAGTAAGTTTTGTGATCATCATCGATGTCGAAAACAACATAAAAAATTATTGAGGTTCCTGCTAATACAAGGGCTGTGACGGAGGCAAATCCCACCATATCGTACATGACTTCGGTTAACATCTTAATAAAGGTTCCTATCATTATTATTTTAAGCAAGTGCTTATCGATAAGCAGAATTACTTGTTTTGTCGAATATCTTCAAGAACGTGAACCATTTGAGGTATCTGAATAGTATGCACCAGCAGAACAGGGTTTGTAGCGCAGTTATATTGCTGTCGCTGTCTGCCGGTAAGATTCCAGTTGAGATGACGACAGGAAGCAGGCATTGCAATAACCCTCCAATGAGACTGAGCCAGTTCCATAAACTTGAAAAGTATGTTGCTCCTCCTTCCATCATTAATCCGAACTCATAAAACGTTGAAAGCGCTCCAAACCCCAAGGTCACCGCACCGAATATCCCTCCCCAATAAGTAAGCTCGTAATCGTTCCCTCTGGTCAGTAAAACAAACAAGGAGAGAATGATAATGTTGATAGTAAAGGTCAAGAATGAAAACTTGACTGTTAATCTGGCCATCACCCAAGCTTGGTCAACTATTGCAGAGATAGTTCTGGTTTGGAAGATTTCCGGCGTATTGCATTGCTCTAGAGTACTAACCAAGTCAAGAAATTCTTTTGATCCGGCTCGGAAGTCCCAAGGTATACGGAAAAAATAAATGGCAAGTAGTTTGGAACCTCCAACGTCCAGTAGTTGATTTTTTACATCGGCCGTGAATAAAGGAGAGGGAGAAGTATAGAAACACCGGGTTCTGGTGCCTTTAAGGTCACCAAATCTTGGAATCAGCTCGTTCTTGTAAGTTGGCGGATAATTAACGCATTGCTTGAGGTAAAGAGCAACGTTAGGATTATCTAGCGCGAGAATCGGTAAAAAGATGTCTTTCATAGCTGGGAATATCCTATCATCGATGCATTTTCGATGGACCATTTTCCCGAAGTTTGCCAAAATCAGATCGAGTTTCACACCGTCTATTTTAGGTGAGTTCATTAGATAGTGGAGGGCAGTCTTCCCGAAGGAATCTGCAATGAAAGGGACGTGGATTTTGATGCATTCAAGAATGAGTTGCTCTGAGCATTGCTCGAGCATGCAGAAGATATGGAGCCAGTTCCAGCGGATTGGGTAAATAATCAGTCTTGGGTATTGAATGAGGGTCTTCAATTGGCTTGGTTCGTTAGGCTCCAGCGTTTTCACAAAGAGCATCTCTCTGAAACTCGCAGGCAAATCCAATTTACTTCCAATGCGGTCTAGGTATACAAAAATTAAGTTTGCGTGTGTGTGTATTTTAATCTCTCATTACCGAGAATGCAATATTCGTTGTAGACGATATTTTGAACTTTGCTCACCCGAGCATCCTCGCCTCCAGTCAACAGAATTTTATTATCGTAAGATATAGCCAAGGTTTGTATTGCTCCTTTAGGAACAAAATTCCAGTCAAATAAACTTGATCAGTTATCAGAATTTTACCTTTATGTATGTCTTTAAGGCTGGAAATAGGCTTTAAGGTGTACGTATCGAATATCCCCACTGTTGAATCTCTGGAACTCGTGAAGACATACCGACCATCAGAAGAAACGACAATTTTTGTAATTGCGTCTGAGGAAATGGAATCAAGACATTAATTACACTAATCAACCGAGATAGCTTACTCTTATGTAGGCTCTGAAATCGTCTGATGACTTCTCCTTTGATTTGGTCATATACGTACACGGAACCATCCCCTGCGCCTGTATAGATTATTTGCTCATCGCGACTTAGGGCTAGACTCGTTATTTTATCTTTGGGATAGGTGAATAAGATAACGATGTAATTTGGCTTGTTTTCTTACGGGTGATCGCGAGGTTAATCGTATCGAGTATTTTTCGGTCTGCAAGGCTGTATCTCACTACTTTTGAATCGATTGAGCCTGCGTAGAGGATACTGCCATCAGAACTGACCTTTATTGCTTTTATGCTGCCTACAAGGAACTCAGTTTAACTTTGAGCGATGATCTTTTGATACCTTGAGCTGGCACCTCAAGTTTGCTATTATTAAGCTCAAATAGCTTCAGCTTAGTCTTCAGATCCGTAACAACGATCAATCCGTGTTCGTCAGCCGAAACGAGAAGTCTTCCACCACTTGTGATCTCAATCGAAGAGATTGGGCCTACAAAAGACATGAAAATAGTGTTTCTGAGAGGGTATTTACTCTGATGGAATCCAAGGATTTTTTCCTTAATCTCAAGACGATCATTTTCAAGGGCGCTAATACAGAGAGTCGTATCTCCGGATGCACTCACCAAAAACTCTTCATCAGGAGTCATTGCTATGCTTGTGACAGGTCCTTTATAATGTGAGATTCAATAGAGTCTAAAAGTAGATGAATTATTCACTACCATTGTGAACTCTCTTATTCTCAATCAGTTCATTGCTGGGAAGATAAATAACTGCAATGCTGCCATCCTTTGCTCCAGCAAAAACGTATTGTTTGCTTGAGGTTATATATAAACTCAGCACGCCAGCTGTATAACAAATATATGTTTAGGACATTTCCAAAACAAGGGTTATACTAGTATGGGCTTCATAAGATTTTGTTGAAGTTCCTTCGTACAAGTCAAATACTTCTAGATTTGCCGAATTTGTCCCTACCGCGAGGAATCTCCCGTCACCTGATACTCCCACAGCGCTCACATCGCCTAAAGACTCTTTAATATTCGCAAATTGAATTAGCCGTTTACGTCGTGTCAGGTTCTGTTTGAAGTTATAAATGACTTCTTGAGACTTCAGATCAACGATTCCAACTGAGGAGTCTGATGATCCTGAAAACAGGAACCGGTTATTATCCGTAAGAGCAATTGAATTTATTGAGCCTGTGAATCAATAATACAAATCAAATACTTACTTTCAAGGAAGGAATTATAATGAACCTGTGTGAGCGGATGTGAGGTTTTTCTCAAGTTGTAGTGTTTGTAGATTATATAACCCAATCGTTCCGTCTGCTGAGCAAGTAATTACCTTTTTATTGTCACTGGTTATTTTAATGCCATTGATGATGTCTATTTCTTTGAGTCAAACAAGGTCTAAATAAAAATTGGAACCATTATGGAAGAGTCTCTCTTTTTTGATAAGTGTAAAATCTTCTAAATTTATAATCGCGATCGCGATGTCATCGTCTCCAGAAACAGCAAATTTCTTATCTCTGCTCACAGCCACAGCCCTGACAGGGGCTAAACGAGGGAAGAAGTATAAAAAGACCGGTATTATAAAGAAGTACCTTTGTCATGGAAGTCAAATTCAGCCAATTTCTCTTTCGTTTCTAAATCGTAAACTTTAGTGTTCCCGCTATTATCTCCTGAGTACGATAATTTGAGGTCACCGCTGACAGCCAGCGCGAGGATAGGAGCTTTATGTGACAGAATTTAATAACTTGAAAGCAAAAAAGAATTATATTACCAGTATGAGCAGCTTTTATTTGAAAAATCGTTTTTTGTTGAGCAATGTTATGCCAGCCAATGCACCCATCCTTAAATCCTGATACGATTACGTCGTTGTCATCTCCAACAGCAAGAGCATTTGCATCGCCTAAAGAATTCAGACAGGTTTTATGATAAAAATGTATTACTTGTGCACTCTAGTTTCAGAAGCGTATTCATTTGGGTATCATAGTTAAGAATAACGTTCCCATTACCTCCCACAGCAACATTTTTCCCGTTCTTGCTGACCGCAATAGTCTTTACCGCCGGAAAACTCGTGGTTAAAGATTTTATGTGTAATCTTTTAAATCCATCTTCAATTTTAGTCTTCAGAGACTCAAGACTTGGTTGAGAGTCCTCTTGCCCAAGGTCTTTCAGTTCAATCCCATCTTGCCCTTTGGTACCTTTAGAACCTGCCATTGTAGTATTCGCCATAGCCGCACTAGCCAACCCCTGCAGAGCATCGATGGTGTGCTTCGTGTTATTTATCGAGCCTGAAAACAGATTTTCATTCACTGGAATAAACTTATTCTGAGGATGTCTCAATATAATTTCTTCGCACTCTTTGCTCTGATAATGCTTCGCATATTGTAAAGCATCATATTTGATGTTATCCTTCTTCGTAGGATCAAATCCTCCGTATTGGTAGAACATCTTCAAGGCCTCTGCGGCTTTGTAGGTACAGCAAACGAGTACCGGTGTTTTCCCGTCGTTGGTTTCTAAAGCGAGGAATTTCACTAATCCGTCAGCCTTATACTTTTTATAAGTCCTTTTGATGAGGTATTCAATTATCTTTGGCGCGTTATGAAAAGCTGCGTAGTGAAACGCTGTCCAGCCCGAGCTACGACTGAGATCTTCATTCGGTTCAGGGTCATTTTCTTCGACTAACCGGCGAAATTTCGAAAGATCCAAAGCTGCAATACTCGCATGAATTTGTGAAGATATAGCATAATTTATTTTTATGGCAGGTTTAACTTTATCTTCCAAGACCGCCGTTTTAGCGGTGGACTTAGCCGCTTCAATCTCTTTAATTTCTTCCTTTTTTTCCGCTTTGCTTTGAGGACCGTTGAAAAATTCATGGTTTATTGGGACTAGAGGTGATGCATGGCGATTGACTCTTTCTTCAAAGTGCTTGTGTCCGTATTGAATTGCTAGATCTTTCACGGTGAAGCCTTCGTTGTTTTTGAGATCAAGGTCGATTCCACCCGCGTCGTTAAGCAGGTTGAAACATTCTTTCGAGCCATATATGGCTGCAACCATCAATGGAGTCATTCCGTCGGTGTTTAAAGTCTGGATTATGCTCTCCAGCTCGTCTTTGTGGTGCTTGTAGGTGTATTTCAATAAGAATTCCAGAGAGACTTTCTTATTGGCATGAGCAGCCCAGTGAAAAGCAGTCCATCCAGATCCTTTCGATAATTCCTCATGAGGGAGAATATTCTCAGATGAAAGGAGCTCATCAAGTTCTTCAACCTTCTGCTCGATGATGAAGTTGTAAACCTTGGCTTTGTTAGCCTCTGAGGTTTGGTCAACTGGAAGTGAGGGTTCCATTTTAAAAAGACTATTCTTTGTAAACAAATTAACTTAAAGATCACCAAATCTGCAAATCGGCTCATTTCCTGGTTTAATCTGTATTACCAGAAAATTTAACACGGCGACTCATCGGCGATTTACTATGGAGTCATTTTCAGGCGCATTAAGCAATTTCGACATATTGAAAGCACGTCGACCATACTTGAGTTTTTTTCTCTAAGCATATGCTCATCGAATTTGATTATGGAATATGTAGGACATTTGTGCTATTAATAGAGCAAATTTACGAATTTGGCAATTAAAAGCGAAAGAACGCGACATCAAATTTTGTTTTATCAATCAATCGGACGCTGTCTCGGATATTGCTGGTCTTAGCGATACTCTTTGCTGGATATATTCTCCTCATTTCATATTCTAGAACGAGCTACACTGTTTCTTCATCCCATCAATTTTCGAGAAGTCAAAATTGTTCCCTTACAAACAAATGAGTTTCTATATCATAGTGAGACAGTTTACCGACCAAACCAGGTTCGTTGACCTATTTTAAGAAAGGCTATATAAGATCCATAGTGGATATGCAGAACACGAAAAATGAACAACGCTATTGAATGATACTCAAAATTATCTGTCAAATTTTATTCTGATAAAAACTTTCGATTAAACAACCTGCAGCTCAAGAAAAATTTATATTCAAGAACACATGATGCACAAAGATGAACGACTCAAAGAGGACCTTCCGACCACCAGGACACGATCGCTGCCCTCTTCACGCGCGTCCTGGGCGCTGAATTGGCATTTGCTCCTGGAAGATGGGAAGTCGGATCCAAGCAAGCTTTTTGAAGTTCTCAATACACAAACATTTAACGACCGTGAACTCTTCCAGGCGGTCATCAGAAGGGACTGGGAGGCGGCTCATCGGTTTATTAAGCGGCTTAAAATCAAACTCACGTAATTAAGGGACAGATAAGTGAATAATCGCATAATTCCATTTGCATAGATCCATTCATGCAATTTCTTCGACAAAAAAAGCTGCCGAATTGGAAATCTTGTTACAAAAGTTCCAAGCAGAAGACGAGGAGTTTTCGAAAACAAAGTTCTATAAGTACAGAGAGAAACTGCTTCCGAGGGAAGTTGAATTGGTGAAGAAGTTCGTTGGGTTGTTTAACGATTTGCGAGACGTAATAATCGAGATTGAGGATTTCACCGATGAGACATTTAATGCAGGAAACTGCAATCTTTACGGTATGTTTTTTATCGAGATTTATGACTAATTTTCGTTTTTCGTTAGTGGAAGAGCTTGAAGGAGCGTTTTTTAGTGACGAAGATCTCAACGAACCGAAGAAAGAGCCCATTTGTTACACCTGCAATATCTTTTGATTTCAATTATGTACTCTTTTTTTTTTAAATCAGATGAAGATTTACTTATGTTGTCGTTTCCAAACAACACATGAGATGAGATACATACTCGGATATGTGGATCTATTTTACCTACTTATCTCATAATGTCATGGCTTATCGTTATGAAAATCCCTAGTCTTGATGTTTATATATTTGGGTCGCAATTGCCGACGTTTAAATACGCAAACAGCCTTTAGAAGTTATCGCTACTTTATTTATTTAAGATAAACAACGGGCTTTTTTAATTTATTACCTCTTAATCGTTCAGCAATGAACAAACTGTGCAGTTGCCGTAACAATGAAAAGAAACGAGTACGTTGAGTCCATTTGGGAATGCAAGTCATGCAATGAAATTTGCGTTAGTATTCTCAATGGATCATCAACGATATCTTTAACAATATTGTGTGATATGAACGCTTTTTTTGTGAAACGTGAGAGTCTTTAGTCGAATTAATTCAATTTAAAAAAACATCGGCTATATAATTAACTCCATCAGAAAATGTCTCTCCTTGACGTATCCGAGTCGTCATTCTCTTTCACTCAGCGTGCTCACGACGTCACGGTTGATAACGTAATTCTCAAAACCCCAAAAATTCTTAGCCTAATATAACGTCCATTTCAAATTTAAATATAGTTAGTTCACCACAATCTCCTCGTCGACTGCTTGAAAAAACCTAGAAAGATTCGAGAAGACTGCGAAGTAAGTGCCTTTATCTGCAATTTCCTGATCAACACCCCTAGAGAATCTACGAGGCCGTCAAAGAATTTGCATTCTTCAAAAATCTGTTTGCTTCCTACGAATCGGAGTATAACTCAGAGACTTTGCTTGATTTATGTTTGGGCATGAGCTATGAAACGATAAAAATGGGAAATTTTGTGTTTTTTCAAGGCGATGAGTCCAATCAAAAATTTTATGTATTGCTCTCCGGCCAAGTCGGAGTCATAACACGAAAAAATTTCACTTCCACGCAGCAAGCATTGAATAGGATCAGCGCTCCATCTATGCTATTAAAGTCCGAAAACAATCTCGATGAGATACCAGAAAAGGGGACTGAAAATCCCAAGACTGAAGGAGCGATTTTAAAAGAGCCTCCCAAACGTAGGAGCACATTGCGATTCGGTGAAAACTTCGGAGTCACTGTAGCTCGGACAATGGCGGCAAAAAAGGCTGCGGCAATGGCGATGAAAATACTTAAATCGAAAAGCAATGCAATGTCCTTAGCTTCTCTTGAAGAGGACGAGAATAATGATCAAGAGTTTAAGGAGCTAGCCGAGCAATATGGTGCATTGGTTCGGATTCTTAATCCTGGCGATGACTTTGGAGACGCAGGTATGCAAACGCTCATTCCAGAGAAAAATTGACTCTTTTTTTTTGCAGTGTTTAAGAAACCGGGGCAAAAACGAACAGCCTCGATACTGTGTAAAACAGATTGCGAGCTTCTTATCATCAGCGCGAAAGCTTACGTCTCGTTCATTTCAGCAATACGTGAGAAGAGGAAGAAATTTTTGCTTGGAGCGTTTTCTTTCTTATCTTCTATTTATTCGTCTCAGCTGGAGCATAGATTCATTTACTCATTCTTCGTAAGAGTTATTTTGCTGAGCAATCCTTAATTTTTTCCATCGGTCTCCAGAGCCAAGGATTTACCGAGGGCGATCGGATCACTGAGGAAGGTCAAAAGGCTCCCAACCCGAAGATCTATCTGATCGAATTTGGAACATGCAAGATACAGAAAAAATTGAACGTTGAAGTGAAAAACCCGTTCAATCGCTCTCAAGTGCTTCATACTCAAACACAGTGGTTGACCCTCTGTGTGGTGGGTCCGGGAACGCTGTTGGGTGAAGAAACCTTGCAGTACAAATATAACGAAGAGCAGTACGAATATCGCACCATCGTATGTAACTCTACGAGAAGACTCGTTTAACTGGTTTCAATTAGGTGACATCAAGAAAAATGTCGGCCTTGTCGATCAATAAGCAAGTTTTTATTAAATTACATCCAGACTTAGAGAATGAAGTGTTAAAATTCTACCAGACTAAACGACTGCAGAGAGATGAAGCTTACAACAGACTGAGCCAAGAGATACTGTCTCAAGGACTTTCAAAGAGTAATACTTTCTACAAAAAGCATGGCAATTTAGCGCAGATGATAAACAAAAAAGCTCTGAATAACTTCACGGACAGAGAAAACAGAACATCTGTTGTCCAGAAAAACAACAGCGCGCTGATAAAAATTGAAACGAACTCTCCAACAAACTATTCCGATTCGACAGGCACACCGCTAGGCACTTATTCTATGAATAGGTCTTCAATTAATTTTCAGTCTGGTGTGGTGAATATGCATCGCGCGAAGACCTCGAGATGGAACACTGACGAGGTGTCTCTGAGTGAATTACCAGAGGTGGAAACTCGCACTCGAGCTGATTGGAAGTCGCCAAGCGGTAAATTAAACGAGCAGAATTCGCCAGTGTTAAAAAAGCCGCTCAATCGAGCCTCGTCGCCTGTTCAAGAACATTATATCAAATTAGAAAAACTCAATGCGAGTGTTCAATCGCATTCTTTACACTGGGAACATCAATGTGTTTTAGAGCATGACATCTCTGAAAAACCGTCAACTAAAGCGCACGGTCATGAAGGAGCCCGGAAAGCACATGGATCTATCATGAAAGGAGGAGCCATCAGCGACCTGGGAGGCGGTCATGAAAAATCCCAAGAATTTTCTAGAGACGAGATTCTCATTTCGGAAGAACTTACTGATACAAAACGTCTGACTAATTCTGTGAGCAGAGAGCTAATCAGCCTTCTCAGACCTCAGATAAGCCATTTGAGGGACGTTAGGAAAGCAATTAGTCCGAAAGCGCGAACTATCAGGATGAAAACCGAGTCTTCTCAGCCTGAGGATGTATTTATCTCAAATGGAAGGACTTTGATGAAGGATCAGTTAAGGAACTCTTACTATGAGAAAATCAAACTCCCTGAAGGCCCCGACGCCACAGATTTAGAAAACTTTCGCTTCGATTTCTCAGATAATCAAAATGGAAGGCGCAAACGCACTCAACTCACAAAAACTAACTCTGAGCGAGAAAAAGCTCTCCAGCCTAAGGTCGTTCCACGAAAAATCAAGGTTATGAGTAAAGATAGCCCAACTGAAGAATCTCCTTCGCTGTCACCAAGCAAGAAGATAGCTCCTAGTCAAACACCTCTCCAACATCAAGACCTTTCAGGAACTCGCAGTCCATCTCCCAAGTTTAAATTCGTACCTCAAACCTTCGAAAGTGTGAGAAAGGGGCCTAACTACAGCCAAGCGAACTTCAGAAAGCGTTTGGACACAAGCAGTGGCAATCATATTAACCTGAGCCTTTCAAACTCCATAAAGTACCATCCTGACAAGACCCAGGTCGTAACTCCAACCAACAGTACGAGTATAATAGGCCGCTTTTCAACGACTGTAGTTCTTCAAAATAGCCCGGATATAGCCAGTCCGACTGAATTTAAGGAAGAATCGACCGCGAAACGCAGGCTCAGAGAGATTAATCTTATGGCTGGAAGTCCGTCAACTGCCACGTCTCGGCAATCGAACTCAAATCCGCTCATTCAGATTTTGATGCGGAAAAGCTATACGCACAATAAGCTCCATCAGAAGCCTGCTACCAAGCCCGTTAATTCAACTGATATCAAAGAATTGTCAAAAAATAACTCAAATTATTCACTTAGAATAGACAATAGATAATAAGCCTTAATGCCATTTTCAAGTTCTGTACATCCTTTTTTTTGTTGCATGGATATGTTTGAAGCAATTAAGGTGTAATCAAATGATATAGTTTTAGTATTAACAAATAACAAAAAATGCAACATAATCCTCTTAAAACCTCTCTTCTCATGTCTAAAAGACATAAATACCGGTCCTGATATTGCTAATGCCCACTCCTGAGATAATAGAGTAACAACTGTAGTTTTAACGTGCTGCGAATCTGTATCAGTTATAGAACAGGTACGTGTATCAAAGTAATATATGCATACAAAACATTTTGCTACTGAGTTAACTGAGGGATGAACATACTTATCTCTTAACGAACAGCTTTCTGCAAATCCGGAGATACAAAGGCTACTTTGAGGTTTTCGTTCTTTGTCATCAGGTCCATTGGGATCATATTGAGCATACCTTTCGTTCTCCAAATCTTCTTCGAAAGGGTTTTTAAGTACGGCACCCAAATGAAAATGAAGATAAAGGCCAAAATTCCCATAAAGACCCCGAATTCTATCTTGAAAAACGTGCTCCAACTGTCCAAGTAAGTATTGAAGGAGCTCACGAAAGATGTGATCAGCGATCCCATCACTGGGTTCGCGTATTGAATAACCATTCCTAGCATTGCGCTTTAGTTCAGTTTGTTCGATATGAAGTTACCTGTGGCGTTATATAAACTACTACTGAGATAGGCCGCCTGGGTTTGCGTATCGCGGGTTCTCTCCGCGAAGAAATTGCTGACAAGATCACGATCTTGCTCCATTGCGAATAACAAAGCCTGGTTGAGTCCCTGCTCCAGATTTCCATTCAGAAGGGCAGAGCACCCTTTTGTTATATATATATTAAAACAAATGTGGACCGGAATTAGCTATACCTTGCTTTAGATTGGAGTCTGTGTAATAAGAACACGTGTTGTTGGAGTTCATGAGAACCAAAGTATCAAAGTATTCAGTGTAATCTGAAGGGAAACTATTGACGAGAGAACCTGTTATATTGCCTTCAACGAAATACACTTGATTCATGTAGTATTCTCTGGTGTTTGTATCTAAGGACATAATAAGTTTGCGGGTTTTTATAAAGGAAGTTATACTGTTAGTGAGCTCAAGATTCGCGTTATTAGCAATCTCCTCTTGAGTAAACACATGAGCGTATTTCGCATTCGCGAGCCTCTGCGCAATGTCGCTAAAATGAACCATCGCAGCTCTGATATCGCTGATATATTTCAATTCAAGGCCGTAGTCCAGAATGAAATAGCACATCGTAAAAATAGCAAAGGCAGAGAATTGGAAGATGATCCTCATTCGATTGCTGTCTCTGTAGTTCAAGAGCTTCTGAGACCTATCGATGAACTGAGGCTCAGGCTCCCTATCCTCTTCTTCCTCATTCACGAGTTCTGGAGGACCCTGCTTCACATGTTCTTTCTCTTCTTCTTCGTCTTTCAGTTTATTTTCGGGAGCAAACTTCGAAACGGACCTCTGGGGGCGTGCTTTGGAGCCTAACTGAAGCATAGGCTCGGAAGAATTGTCTTTGACAGAAACAATTCGACTCTCGCCAGGCTCATTGTCGCTGACTCGACTAACTTCAACGGGACTGACTATAATCTGACTCTTCTCATGTTTCTTTTCTTTGTCCATGCTGTCATTGTTGGTTAGATTCAGACGAGCGTCTTCGTCATCATCTTCTTGTTCTTTTTGAGTTGCCGTCGCAGTTTCAAGCCCGGAGTCTTCAGAGTTCTCGTTCTTTTCGTTGTGATCTTGGATATAGTCTCTCAAAAATCTCTCGCAATTAACGGCGAGGTAGGTGATTTCCTTCAATGGGATGTACCCAAATAGCGAGAGCACTCTTGTGGTCGTCCGCTGAACTCCGAACACGAAGGGAATCAAGATGAATTGCGCAATGAACAGGAAACAGAGCGCAGGAATCATGAAGTAGAAGATTGAGTACTGGTAGGTGAGGGTACGATCATAATAATATTTGAAGGTTTCCTCAGCGATGTCCTCTGATCCCCATCTGATAGTGCGCAGACCGTTATAGTTTACGAAGTAAAAGTTTTTGACGGTCGATTCGACATCCGTACCAGCTATGAAACTCGCCAAACTTGAGTTTCTGACTGATGAAGCCGAAGTAATGAACTGGAAAAGAGCGTCGTTGTATGAACTCTGCTGCGAGGTGGTAGATCCGTCTTGGTTGAGGTTGTACACGGTGTAGAGAAGATTCGCAAACCCATTTAGCGAATTTTGGACTTCGACGGTGTCTTTTATAACTCCGAATTGAACGCTTTGAAGACTGTCTATTAGATTGATCAGTTGCGCCTTAAGTGAGATTTCTGTTATGTTTGCTGAAGGTAGTAGCAACCCGCTTTGTAAAATGAAAGAAATTTTGTATGATTAAATAAAGAAATGCGTATTACGTTGCCAACAACTGGAGTTGACGAGTGCTGTAAATGACGTCTGCAACGATATCCGTCCTGTTAAACGCTTCTTGAATTGCAGTCATACCTGCAGACATGTTGTTCTGGTGCGGGAATCTAATACCAAAGGAACCAGCTTTGGTAAAATAAAACTCAGATGAGGTGTGTGATTTTATTAAAAACTTTACCTGCAAGTCCAATGGTCACCAGCATAATGAAATACATCGCCCGTTGCATAACTCTGATTGACTTCGGGACAGATTTCTCAGCCATTGCAGCTTTGAACTCTCTCAACTGACGTAATTCTTCGTTTCCTTCAGCGCCTAGGGAATGCAATTGAACTGATTAAGCGACATTTATAAGCAGAGGCAAACCTGAGGCATTGGAAGAATTGAGACTGTTATCCACATCAGGCATGGAATGACCTGCATCTGGTGACTCGTCTAATTGATTTCGAAAAAAACACAAGTTAGTAAGCTGCTTCTAGGAAAAATAAATGTTGTACGGTTTTCCTCATTCTCATGCTCATGTTCAGCATTCTGGTTCTGCTCTGTGTCATATCGGTTTGTCTGCTGCTGCTGGATTACTTGCTGGATATTCATATTTTCTCCCTTATATTGAGCATTCTCATTAACTTCTACGAATCGTAGGACTCTGATTTTCATTCCGAAGTAGTTCTCATCCTGTATCAGATTTGCTCTGATCTGGGCTTTCTTATACCTGCCGAGATTTTCTTCCCTAATAAAAATGAATAAATTTGGTCCCTCATAATCACAAGGAAAAACTTACATCTGTGAGTCATTTTCATCCTCTTCATGTTGGCTCATATTGTCGCTTCCTTCTTCTCCAAGCTGATAATTTTGCTGCAAACCCGTCGTGTCTATCGTGAGAATAACACCCGTCTGACTCATCATATCCTCCGTTGTCTGCTTGAATATATCCGGGATGATAATATCGATGGAAATATCAACGCTGGAAAGGTTGTTTCCATAGACTAGCGAGGCTGGGACTCCAAAATCTTGAAACACTGAAGCCGTTAAACCCATGATGGTTCCGCTCTCACCACCATACACAATGTAGTGTATTTTTTCCTCGCTATTGTACTCAATCTGGCCTCCGTTGATCGTCAACCCATCGACCTCCTTCAAAAAACCGACTAGTCTCAACCCTTCATCCAAGCTCGGCAGAATTTTGCTCATCAACGTGCATGGAACGATGTATCCTTGCTTGTTAACCGGAAACACTAGTTTTTCTGTTCCATAAACCTTATTGTCGGCATTATCGAAATAGTTCTCGAGGATCGCATTATGTATCTCACCAAACACTTTCGGCTGGATCTTTGTGATGTTTTGGCCGATGACCTCGCTCTTCGCATACCCAAGTATACGTGATATTTCATTGTTAGTGTTCACGATTTGACCCATACTTTTGATGTGTGCTGAGAGGGTCACAATGCAAGTGTTGGAGTTTTCTCCGTATTTCAATCTTTCATTATCCACGAATTGTCTGTTCACCGAGGAGTTCTTTTGGACATAATCCGCCTTTTCGAGAATTCGGAGACTCTCTTGCTCGTCGTTGGAGATTTCCTTGAGGTAGTTGCCGTAAATCATCAGCATCTTAACGCTATTGGCGTTGATTTGGCTTAGCTTTTGGAATTTTTCTTCGGCAAGTTCGATACTCGTTGTGATCTGAGTTCCAAGGTTCTCGAGTTTTTGGATATCGGGGTTATCTTCCAGCAATTCTCTCCAAAAATCGAGGTGATGTGTCACTGATTCTTCAATCTGAAGCTGAAATTCAACGAATTTGTTCTGGAAATAGACCAGTTGGTTCACATTAGTTCCTTTTGTTTCGGTTTGAAGAGCGTCATATTCAGCAATTTCCTCTTCGATGATAGTCTCAAGGCGATAAATTGCGAGCTCAGTCTCCAAGCTAGGCTTGTTTTCTTTAGTAATCATAATTTCAAACAATGCTTGATATTTCTTTTTGAGCTTCTCATGATACACGAAAGCAAACAGTAGATGCAAGCTCTCGCTTTTAGGGAATTTTTCTATTCCTTCAGCCAAAATCTCTCTAAGCGCCTCGTACCATAACTGCTCTCGCTCCGGATCGTCCTCGTCTTTTACAACTTCAGACGCTATCCTCGAAGCCGCAGTACCAGCTTGATCCTTAGATGAGTATCTCACGTATTGTTTGATCATTCCGTCTAGTTTGAGGCGCTTCTCTGGGTCATCTGCAAGAAATGAATGAATTATCCACTATGAAACTTTTTAATGCTTTACCTCTTTGCTCAATGAAAGAAATAATCATCAAGACATACTTCTCGAATGTAGACTCGCTCTTGAAGTTTGTAAAATCACCTGTCATGATTCCCCAGTGTACTCGCTCAAGCAACTTGTACAGAGTAACTGAAACCAGTGGAGAGATCAAAATCAGGTAATAGACTCCGATTGCCTCGCCTGAAGTATCAACGAACTTTATAAGGGAAAAATGAGTGATTTTCGAATAAAAAATCTTTATACCGCCTCGATAAGCATGCAAATACCGCAGAAAAATAATATTCCTTCGTAGAAGATCGTCGAGATATACACAGATTTGTTGTAGCAATGGGATCCAATATATCTTTGCAGTATCACGACTAACCAAACGACCGCGCAGACTGTGGCGAACTGACTATTATAAGATGACTTCAAGAGAGAGTGATCAAATGAGAAGACGATTGAACTGATAAGGTTACCTCGACGTCGTAAGTAAAGTAGATAGGGAGGCCCATCTTGATGATAATTTTGAAGAAACCCATTTTCGAGGCAGGTGCCGCCCAAGGGACAGTTGAGTAAGGGCTGAGATCATAATAAAGGAAACCCAAGATGAAGACTTGGATGTAGAGGAAAAGAGCTGATATCGCGCTACAAACGACGTGGACGTAATACACGCCTGAATAGCACTCTGTTGACGCTCCGTGTCTGCCATCGCCTTTGGAGCATTGAAAAACATTGTGAATAACGCTTTGGTATGGGATAAACAGCACAGTGGTCAGCAAGATAGAATAGACTGATAGCATCTTGATGATGTAACTCATGATTGTTGAGCTCCTCTTCTTCCGAAATCTGATGGAGAGCACTGCCAGCACGTAAAACAAGGTACTTAACACTTGAAGTCCAAATACAACGTAGACACTGGCGATGAAGAGTGCATCACTGTCAACGCTCAATGGCCCATCAAGCTTTGAGATGATTAGAAAATCAGACTCCTACATGGTGAATTTACCTGGAAATACTTAACTGCATAATGAAGCCCCTCCATGAAATCATTGTCCCAGAGAAATGGGAGAGTTGGATGGATATGGTACCAGAATAGTTGTATAAATTCCACCAGAAGCATGATGTTGTAAAAGAAAGGCGTCGTAAATTGCACTTGAAGCATCTCATGCAGTGTAGAATGAACCTAGGAGGGATTTATTGGATTTGAGTCGAATAGTGAGGCCTACGCATTCTTGAAAAACTGTGAGAACCCGGTTAATAAACGACGGCTTCTCGGCCTTTTGGTCTTGCATTGAGAATTTAAAGCTGCTAAATAAATAATTCAGTTATCAATATGCAACTAATTTAAGCCAGCTATGAAAAAAATCATATGCTACACTCCCTAGGACCTAGTTGAATCCCATTAAAGGCATCGATTGAGTGGAATTTCTGGGAAATTCAACAGCGTTTCATTTAGCCAACAAAAGCGAATGATTAGTAGGGTAGATGTGAAAATGAAAAAAAAATTTTTTTTATTTCATAAGTGAAGAGTTTTTGATGGAAATAATTTTTATTTGAATGATTGATAGAGAAGAGAAAGTTAGAGTAAGCTTTTATGAAAAATGCCTATGAAAAGAAACTGATTAACCTGAGGCTAAGCTCATGAGATTAATTTGATAGCCTGTAATCGAAACTTCGTCATGTAGAAATTCTATGTTTTGAATATATCAGTAATAGAAGAAGTAGTGTTTGAGAGCCAGCGAGGATCTCTTCTACAGGCAAGCAGAAAATAAAAACCTTATAAAAATATCCCCCAAGCAAAGAGGCTTGATGCATTACAACCCAGAAGAGTTTTTAATAAAAATTTGTCAGCTGTGGGATTTGAACCCACGCCCATCGCTGGACTGCGACCTGAACGCAGCGCCTTAGACCACTCGGCCAAACTGACTTTCTGGAATCACTGATCATCGATCATGCTAAGTTTGCAAGAGCCTTGCAGAAGGTTCTTTGATCACAACTCAGTGATGAGTCAAATGGAAACTATTTTTTCATACCTTAAAGAAACATGAGATCGAGTCAGCAAACACTTATTTTTGCCACATTTTTTTCCTCTTTCTAACATAAATTCTTCTTAAAACACTCTGGAAGATTGTTTCTTTACGAGTTCAAATTTCTGTTTACAGAAAAAGCCCACATTGCTTGCTAATCTTAACCAAAACTAAAACACCATCCCTTATTCTTTCAAAAAAGCGATTAGATAGAATAAGGGAATACTGCTCATCTCACCATTTTTTTTTTGAGTACTAACTATTAGTATTAAACTATCAACTTTGGCACACAGGTGCTTGAATTCTAATATTTAGTAAATACAGGTAAGAGCACTACTGATCTAATGTAGGCGCAACTGATATTGAGTAATTTAAATGCTTTATCACATTTACTATATCGTTGCACTCTTAAGACAATTTTATGATCAAATTGTAGGTAAATTTCAGTTTTTACTGCATCATTTATTCTGAGCTTAATAATGTCGCTCATAGAGTTTTAATATTTTTAATACCCTTACATTTCGTAGTCGCTAAACTTTTATTTCTCATTACCTCATTAGTTTGTTTGGAAAAAGACATTTGACCATGTTATCTTATACTTACAGCTATTCATATACTCGTATCATATTAATACCAATCAATTTCCGTTACAATTGACATACCAGAGAGTGAGATAACCTTTATAATAAGCGCAGCTCCTTGCTTACCGCTACATAAAACATCCAGGTTTGTTCTTCAAAAAGATTGTTGAAACAAGAACACACTTATATTTTCCATTTTTTTCTTCTCTTTTTCAATAATATTTTTAATTTTGAAAAAATTTATTATTATCAAACTGATTTTCTTAGTTATCACTAGTCTCTTATGAAATTAAAGCTCGTAACTTTTACTCATCATAATTCTTTGAAGGATTCATAAATTTAGAGTCAAAATCGCTATTTATGATGAACTCAAGAAGTTTTTTTTTTTGTTTTTTGTTTCCAATTAAACTCGCCCAACTCGACTTAGATCGTTGGATTTAGACAGCAGATTTTCAGATTCCAATTAAATTCTTTGTCTCAAAATATTTTTCACGTCAACGGTTTGCAAATGCATTCACCAGACCCTAAAGGCAATAGACACGTGAAATCGCTTTCTATTAAGGACAAAAAGAGCCTTCAAGCCCATATTTTCAAGGGAATCATATCGGCTACCGGTACTCCATCAAAAACTAGCACAACCAACGGTAGCAATCATGTGAGCAACAACTCTCGAATTTCTAACCGAACAAACATAAGTCACCTAACGTAAGAAATGTCTTCTAGCACTATTAATTCTTCTTTAAATAGACTAGGCAGCAACACTTCACTGGGTATTCTTTGCGATTGATTTCCTTTCTAACTCTCTCATTTGTCAAGACTTCCAAATCAAATATGAAACAAAATATCATAAGCTACCAGGAGACGTCTCTCTTTCAGTTCCAAGGAGCATCAGTCCGAGAACTTCGACAGTGGGTTCAACTCGCCCTCCTAGCAGCGGCAGAAATCCAATTCTTCAAACTGGCTTAGGAGCCACAGATAACGTATTAAATCTCAGTTTCCAGGTAGCTAATCATTCTCGCTTCAGGGACAAAAGGCAAGCGGGGTAAAGATCGTAAGAGAACCTAAAGCAACGTCTTTATGTCCCGAGGAGGTAAAGCATTCTCTAAATACATGGTAGATCAATTCGCTTTCGTAGAGCAAAACTAGTTCAAAGGCGAGAGCAGAGTTTAGCTACCGCAGAGAAGAGACTATGAACAAAGATACACCGAAAAAGGAAGGCAAAAAGTAAAAGGATTCCTCATCGTGCAATTGCTAACATCCACTAAGAATAATTCGTCACGAGTCATCAAGGAGTTTTGCTGATGAGGAGCGTCGCATGAGAAAAGCTGTACCAAATCGCTCCACTGAGAGGACAAACCCTATCCTCCAAGGAGATCCGACCTACCAGCCTCCAAAGCCTCGTATCGTGGTAAAAGAAAATCCCTTTTACTCTGTTATTTAATATCAATTTCGATGCAAAGGAACAGCAAATCTCTCCAGATACGAAAAGATTGCATGACAACAAATTCCTTAATAAATTCGAAAGGGAGGAGCCTCCTCGTCCTAGGTACTTAGATAATATTTCTCGAACATTTAATCGATCTTGTGGTTTAGATTCCCTCAAAAAGAATCTCAACTGAAACAATTACTGACAAACATCAGCAGCCCAAGAACAACAATGAACAATGTAGTTGCCGCCAATGCGAGCCTTGGGGTCAAGAAGAATTTGTCAATATTAAAAGATTTGCTCGATCACTCACACAACAGCGATGCGAAATTCAAGGTAAATCATTAGTTATCTGCTTTTATTAACAAAAATGTAGACCTCGCTAAAGTGTACAGAAATGCCATATAATCTAATGAAGGAGAATGTCACTACTACGAATCGGTACTATGCAAAAAGAAAAGTTGACATTCAAGCCTAAGAAAAATTAGCAATATAAGCCTATTAACTATAACAGTTTATAATAGCTTAAATCCTAAGTGCTATTCATATTCGCATTCAAGAAAAAATTTTGCCTCTATAATTTACTCAACCAAATTTTGATATGTTTTGGAATTGCACCTGCTCATTGCTACTCATAGCTTCATCGGATAAGAAAAAGAGAGAAAACAATGAATATTTAAACATTGGAGAAACTTCATCTAGGATGACAGATCAGTGACATATTATGGTCAACAAAACAACAAACTCAAATAAATTTGAAATGATGAAGAGAGATATCAAGTTTGAAATGATACAATAACTACAAGTTCTTTATGTTTTCTCCATTACCTTGTGCGAAGAGCTTGATGAATGAGAGGGATATGCCAGTGCCGACGTGAGAAGAAGTATTTGGAAGGCGCAGAGACGCATTTCGCTGACTGCTTTTATAGGAGAAACTTTTTAACAGGCCCGATGTCAACAAATTTGACACTGGCTTTACGATATAACCTAATTCTTATCAGAAATCCAGCAAAGATGCGTGTTTATTTAAATCACTCATCAGTTTATATAATAATTAAATATCTAAGTATCTCCTGAGTTTCATAATGCAAGCCACCAAGCCAAAAACCTTTACCTGCAGAGCCCATCCATTCGAGAACGTTCAACGTGTTTCTCTTGAGGAAGGCGCCGCAAACCCATTGATGTGTATTGAATGCGTCATGACATTGGATGACAAGGAAGCAAAATCAAAGCTTCTTCATTTTAAAGATTATGCTGAGAAGGTAGTCGCCCATTACAACGGGCTTAAAGACATGGCCTCCAAGGGCGAGAGCGTTCCAACTAACCTCACCGAATTCCTTTCCAAGGAAGGCGAGGCTATCGCGAACCTCACGGCTTGTGTTGAGAATGAAAAGAAGAGAGTCGTTATGGCATTCAACCAGATTTCCGAACAATTTAACAAATTGATCGAAAATAAGAAGGTTGGACTGCTCAAGCACCTCGACGATCAGGTGTTGACCCTCGCTTTCAACTACAAGACCTACAAGAACAAGATTGAGAAATTCTACAAGGGTGTCAATGAGATGGCAGAGACTGACTTGCCTGCATTTATCTCTAAAATCAACGCTTTCGAGACCACCAGTGCTTTGGAGACTCTCTTGAAGTCCATTAACAACGATATGGCTGAGAATGCCGCTCTTCTGAGCGCTGACAGCCAAAAGGCTTTTGAAGAAGGAAAGAAAGGTATTGCCGAAATCGCTGAGGTCTTGAAAAAGCAATCCACTGCTACTCCAGCCACCATTTTCTCCAACCAACTCTCAACTGACGAGTTCTTGAAGAAAGTTTCTGAAAGTCTCGATAAACTTTTCGAAGACGCTTTCGACGTCAAGGACAGCATTGAGCAATTGTCCGGCATCGCTACCATCGACTCGAAGATCTTGAAGAAGGCTAGCGATATCTCCATGCTCCGCAAATGGGTTGCTGAGAAGGCAAAGCCAAACTTCAAGCTTCTCTACAGAGGCAGCAAGGATGGTTTCACCGCGAACGCCTTCCACACCAAATGCAACAACAAGGGACCAACCGTTGTTCTCATTCGATCCAACTACGGCAAGATCTTCGGTGCCTTCACTGATAAGGACTGGCATTCAAGCAACGCCTACGCGAACACGAGCAACTCGTTCCTCTTCTCCATTGATAAGAAGGGTAAATACCCACTCAAGGCTGGAAATGAGAGTACTGCTCAATACTGCTATTCGACTTACGGCCCAACCTTCGGAGGTGGTCACGATTTCTACATCTGCGATAACTGCAACACCGCTAACTCCAACTACTCCAACTTCCCTTACAGTTACAACTGCCCTGACTACGTGAACAACGGCAGCAGCAACTACCTTGCTGGAGCTTATAACTTCAAAGTTGAAGAAATTGAAGTTTATTCTGTCCAAAAGAAGTAAATCCCATGAATAACGGCCATTAGTTTAAGAGACAGGGAGGCTAACTATATATTATTTTGTGTTACCTTGATTACATAAATCTGCCTTGAAAAAGGATAGTAATGATTCGTCTCGTAACAACAAAAATAAATAACTACGAGTTATAGTAACCCTAAAGCATTTTCTGAAGGAATTAATAAGCTAAGTAGTATCTGATGTCTCGACCTGACCTGAATCAAGGATCCTTGCTTAGCTCGTGAAAGAATTGCTGTGAAATTGTTAAGAAATATTAAGTGCAATGTAATAATGCATTTGAGTAGAAGTTTGAATTGTATTTTCTGATTTTTAACGAATTAAAACAAAATAAAATTCTTTCCGATGAGCAGTTCAAACGAAAAGGAGTTTGGCGAGATTTGTGGTAGTGAACCCAAAATATCACTATCAATGGAAAGCTTTCGGGTGATAAAAGAGAGGAAGGATGCCTGGTTAGGGGATCTTGTGGAACTGGAGCATGTATCAACTCATCAGATCCTTCTTAGCAAGCAAATCGTCATTGCTACAGCACCACAAAAGCATCAGGAAGTAATTCGTGGCATCCAGCGTCGCATCAAAACGACCCATCCTAACATCATTGGAATAAAAGGATTTAAGTACCAATTCAAGGAAAAATTAACCATATCGTTCTTTTTTGAAAGCTTTCTTGCGAGCGCCGCAGCAGAATTCGCTCACCGGGCGCATACAGGAACTTATTTTGAAGAGTCAGAACTGCTGTTCTCGTTAGATACTTGCATCAGTGCGCTAAACCACTTCCAAATCCATGGGATTGTTCATGGTAATGTAACTCCTCATGCGATCTACATGGCGAGGTCTGGAGATATAAAATTAGCAGATAATGGCCTTCTCGACCAAGAAGACTCACTCTATCATTCTATTCGCTCTGGCCAACAGTTTTGTTATATATCCCCTGAGCTGTTAGGATCAATAAGGTCCAATAATAAAGAACCTAATCTTTTGCCGTCGATGCTCTATAGATCTGATGTCTTCAGTCTTGGGATGACTTTTTTGTATGCCGCTCTCCTCGAAGAACCTTGGGACTGTTATGATTGGTCACAATATAGGTTTAATTCTGATGCTTTAGCAGCGAGGTATAGAGCCGTGAAGAAACGGTATCCAGGCCAGTTCGCGAATCTGATGCGACAGCTGATTAAATTAGATCCGAATGACCGTCCGGACTTTGTTGATCTGGTCTTGAACTTGGATTCTTACAAACAGAAGAGTGAGTCTGATGACCTGGAATTTGTGTCGTTTCACAAAAACGAATTTTCTGAGTCATTTGAAACAACTACAAGAGGAAAAGCAGCTTATGAAAGAAGCAAAGGAAACTATTCAAATGTCCACCAAGAAAACACTACTTCACAGCAAATTACAGAGAAAAAGCCAGAAGTCAGATCCATTGAACCTGCTTATAAGGTTTCTAAGGATAGAAAGCACCAGTCCGCTCAAGATTCTATCTTATTGCAGAATGATTCACAAGGTTCGAATGATATCGCAACAATTAAGAAGACTGCTCAACAACAAAAAGAGTTTATTCCAACAGTGGTAGCAAAACAGGAAGATAATGCTCATAAAGATAGCACAACTGTAGAAGAGCTTCGGAAAGCTATTGACATGAGAAAAAATAGAGCTGCTAAACTAGCGAGGGCTGAAGAAATCAAGAGGGAAATTGAAATGAGAAATGCTTCGAGATCTACAGCGCAACATCCTATGAATATAATTGACTCACCAAATCAAAGTCAAATCACCCAAGCACAAAGCACTCCTGAGAACCTTCGTGCTTCAACTAGCTATGCCTCTAAGGATATTGAGCCTTCATCGCGTGTGTATTTTGATGCTCGTGTAGTCGATACAATAAAAGAAACAAGGAAAACTCACCAAAGTATGCCAAGTGCAGACCCTGAGCCTCAAAGAAAAACTGATTCGTCAATAAACAATGTCTTGCCACCACCCAACGACTCTTTTAAAAAAGAGACTTTTCATCACCAGGAAACCCAAACGACTGCTGAATTCCTCACAATCCCAGAGAAAACTCCTGAGTTTCAAAACACAAACGCCCGCACTAATGATGACCTACCTAAGAAACCGCTGCGCAGCAGATTTGATATCAATAAAGTTAATGCTATCGTAAATAAAATCCAAAAAGGGCGAGATATTCCCGAACAAAGGGATTCTTACGAGACTTTCGTATCGGCGCCATTAGATATAACCCATGAAGAAATCAAAATGAATCCAAAGCCAGTCCCGCCAATCCTCCTGGATGCTAATGAAACACAAAATCTATATACTCCGCAACAGATGTTTACACCTTCATCGAAGGCACTACGGTCTTCAATCACTCCATCAGATGATAGACTTACCTTACAGGACCTATCTAATACTCCACAAAAATTTCAATCAATGCTACGGGAAGACTCAGGAATTGGCATGAGAAACACCTACGTACATGTTCCTGAAGACCAGCTCAGTAGCAGCCAGCGTGCCAAGAAAAATCGGTACAATTTCCTTGACGATAATCCAAAGCTGCTGAACGACATCTCTCTCCTCTTGTCCAGCAGAAAATCTCTTCGCTCACATCAAAAACCGACCTTTTTTCCAGGAGAGACTATTAAACCCAGAGCTCCTGTGATTGGGTTCTCTCCACGGGGATACAGAGAGAGTAGTAGAGAGAGTAGTGGTCCTGGACAAAGCATGTGGACCCAGAAGCTAGATAGCATCCTCGCTAAAGTAAGAAATAATCCATTACCGGTTCCAAGACGGTCTCCCCTGCGTGAAGAATCTTCGCTTTTAGGCCCTATTCCGGAAGAAAGAAACAGTACTCAAGATCTTTCGTCCTCTGAGAGAAAAAGGGTTACATCTCCTGTGAAAGACTATGAAAGGGTGGAAATAAGACAAACGGAAATTTATTCGCCCATAGAAAGCCAAAAGTTATCCAGCGACACTAAAAGAGCACGTGATTCGCAATATTCTTCTGGTCGCAAGGAATTTAGTACCTCAATAGAGCCTTCGAAACCGATACAACTGAGCCAGAGCGATAAATTTTCATTTCATGTCAATACCGCAGAGCTCGGCCTCCCTGCTCGTTCGATAAATAAGATAACCTATAATGGAAGTGCAGGCGGAGCGCGAAAGTATTTCTGAGCAAAAAATAAATACTATCCATATCTAAACTACCGAATTCTCCTCTCGCAATAACACTTTGAAATTATATAACTTATACCCTAATGTTCAATGAATAATATATATCCATGCTTTATTTTTTTATCTCAACAGAATGCCTGCTATCTTTCTAACACACAAAACATAATTTTCCCATTATTTGAAAACCAAAATGCGCTGAGTACGATGAGAGACAATATTTCTACCTTGAGTTTTTAAAATAATCTGAAATTCGAGAAATCAACACAGCAAATAACACTCAAATCACATCAGTTATATTTGTCCTTCAAATACAGCTCAATGATAACTTATCTACTGAATCCGAAGTAAAAACTATTTTAAAGCATTACCGGGCTCTTTTTCTTGTAGCATCGCATTTGAATCAGGACGATAGTATCCAACGTGATTTGAATCATGCCGCAAAGAATGAATTGAAACGGTTGATGCTTCATAACCATGTACAGCGTCTTCAGCCCGTCTCCAACGAACCATGTCATGATTAAACCCAGACTATCACATAGAGATTAGTATGAACACCAGCTTAAATAAAACCTGAGGCCTTGTGTTGATTTTGTTCGATGGTTTCTTAAGATCTGAGGAACTGCCAAGCAAACCTCAATTGAAACTGAAGCCATTCCAAGGAATTCAACGAAGAACCAGCTTCGAACAAACATCAAGCCGATAAGCAGCGATAAACCGGCGAAAGCGACTACCGCCTCAACTATTTATTTGCGTTAAGCCTTGGGAAATGTTTTAACTTTACCATATGATCTATATTCGTCCCATCTCCAGAAATTCCCCTCCCAGAATCTCCGCTTTTTTTTATTGACATGCGTTATCATGCCACTCTGCACTCTCACACATTCTTTGAGCACGATAAGCTAGAGAATCGTTGTAACTCCATCGAATTGACAACACTTTTACCTGGCAGGCTATCATTACGAAAGACTGAAGAAGCAGAGTAAATTCAAACTGTTTGCCGAACCTAGATATGTTAACTTTGCTCAAATTGGTCGGAGTGTACCAGAAGACGATCCTGAGAATGTTGCATGAGATGAGAATTAGAGGGACGTCAATGCTAAAGCTTCCGATTGAGTTGTTTTCTCTGATCATTTTATATTGCGCGACGTAGCCGACCGTCGGGCCAAAGATCATGCCTAGGATTGTTATGGCTTGAGGAGAAGGAGGGAATGAGACCTAGATCCACGAGGTAATCCGCGATAGTTTCCATCCTGAAAAACGTCTAAATTCCTAAATAAATTTATTTAAATGTACAGAAAAATACACGTAAATAGGCGTTTCTCTCGAATTTCAAAAAATTAATTGGGTTGTTTCTGGTTTACGGAATCTGACGAAACAAATGAGTTGGTTCATTAATGAAGACACATACTGCTGAAATTATTCCAATGAGAGGATCTGCGAATCGATTAACTTGGTCCATGTAAATGATTAATCACTGATTTGCGAGGTAGATTGGGTTGCAAAACTGGATTTACAAGGAAATATAAAATCTTCCGAGAAGTAAAAGGTTCGAGTTGTAAATTTATGTCTCTCCATTTGCTTTATTATGCTATTCAGTCAAACAGGGAGGCCATCCGGTTTAATGTTTGCTATAAATCATCAATTCCAATTGGTTCAAATAGACTAATGTAATTGCAATATATTTTGGGTAAGAGTGGCTGGAGTGGACTTCTTTCTCTCTCTCTATGAAATAAGGTTTTCTGAAGCATAGAGCTCATACTTCCTTAATCGATAACTCAAGAACTTAATTGTACATCAATCAAGGTCCTTGAACCTTTCACTATTTATTTTGAGATGCATATCTACCTGTCGCAATCATGAGCAAATTAGTTACTTTCGGAATCATTTATAGTTTAGGATTACTTCCAAGATAAAAAAAAGTCTGATTTGACCAATTTCATAAAAATTATCGAAATTTAGATTCAGGTTGCAACTACCCTTCTAAAGACTTCTGTTCTGAAAGTTCCAATATAATATAAGCAACGAATTCCTTGCGCTAATACAAAATACAATTGCAAAGCTAGAATACTGTCTTCTATATATTTTTCGGTCCATAAAGCTTGAAATGAAACGGTAATTCTTAAAGATACATACGATAGCATATCATGAACACTAAAAGCAAGGAAAAGTATCGTTTTGGAACGAAACAAACATTTAAGAAAGCAATAGTAAGAAATCGATCTTTCAGCCAACATTGCTATCATTGTAAATTTGGCTTTATTTAATAATACTGGTCAATAACTTCAAAACGCATGCAATCAATCGTTTCCTCTCAAAAATTTGACAGTCTCTCCCCTCCAACACCTCAACAGTGATGAAATGATGTATTTGGAATTTTAACAATTAAACATGTTTTAAGTTCCTAAGTCTCTATTTAAGTCTATAGTTCTTAGAATAATTTTACCCTGTTCGAAGGTTCATCTCGTCATATGTTTTATTCCATATTAAATTCTGAGCTCTGAATCAATCTTACAACGCTCACAAAAATATTTTTCCTGACGCTATCTGCTCCCAATGGATATACCGAAAAAAGGATGTCGCCTATGCGACCTAGAAGTGTACTTAGAAAATCTTCGTGATCATTCTTTCAAATGCAAATATTTGTCTGACCTGCAAGATGACATGGATGCTTTGAATACAAAAATTTCCTCTAGAATTCGCGAAGCCATCCAACTCAAAACGCGCATAGTTCAGTCAATCACCACCCGACACAAACCAGAATTCACTAATGAGCATATTGCCAAAATAGAGGATCTATCTAAAAGTAATCGTGCTTTGAAGAAAGTTCTTGCCTACGGCGACAAAATCCAGCATGAGAATTTCCTCGACTATGATAATGCAAGTAAATCACTATTTTCTGCAGGTAATAACAGCAGTTATCTAGCCGAACGAGAACTGCTTGATGAACTTGCAGCTGCGAGGAAAGAGATTGAAGAAGAAGACATTTGGAATTTTTTATTCTTTTTCTGCAATTTAATCGAGGTAAAGACACTGATATGAGCAAGAGGTTAAGTGTTTACAATAAAGGAAAAGAAGCAGCTTAAAATCACGATGGGAAAACTTGATTTAGAGCTGAAGAAGACGCTAGCTTCAGTTGATAGCAACAACCCTGACGCAATTAAACAGGCGTTTTTCAATCAAAAATCAAGGTCGTTTAAACATCAGAAGTCATCTCCGAAATTGTTTGGGAATGTCGATATCAACAATAAAAATGAGTTGCAAGAGGGACAGAATGGCAACTATATCTTACAGAATGGCTTGTGGGAAAGGAACCTGCCAAAAAACCTGGAGACCATCCAAGAGATCGACTCTGTGATGGGGACTCCATGCATACAGAAAAAGACGACCAGAGGCACATTGAAGCAAATGGGTCTGCTCATTGGGGATAGAGAGGTTAAAAGTTGCGGTGATCCAAACAGTCAAAGTAACTCTCCTGATTGCGAGAGTCCTGGAACAATGAATTTGTCAGCGATGATAAGAAGCAAGATAAAAACAGCTCCTCAATCCTCGTTTGCTCAAACGAAAAACTTGAAAAAATCAGGCGCAGCAGTGGAAGAGGAGAGAAAAACAATGAGCTCATTGTTACAAAGAAACCTGATTACAGTAAAACTGAATCAGCCGGTAGGCAAGGATAACAGCAGTATCCAACACATAAAAGGGCCGGTTAAAGCAACCGAAGCATATTCACCCACGAAGGCAGCCAAAGACGAAGTGGTTTCAAAGAGGCAGCGTCCAAGTTTGCTGCTACAGCAGAGCAATGAGATAAATAATGCTCCTGATTTAGGAAAAAATCAGGAATCTAACACAAGGCAGAATAAACACGTTGCGAAACCCAAACGAGCAAATAGTTTAACGCTGTTCAACAAACTCGAAGGAGAAGAGAAGTATCATATGAATCGATTTCCTTCTCTCTCCAGAGAAGCAAGTCCAGAGGAAGAAAAAGGAAAAACTGCGACTCAAGCCCTAGAAAAAGCAAAACATTCTCAAATTAATGTGCCACAAACCAAGAAGCCCAAAGAAAAGAAAACTCAAATAGGCATGGTTTTTGATGAAGACGGGTTTTTTTATGATGATGAGAGAAAAATTACGGAAGACCAAAAAACTGCAGGCATAAAGGCCGTTTATTATGAATCTCCGAATCTGAAAGGCTACAACAGTGAAACAAGTTCAAGAAATGAAGTGAAAAAGCACTCGTAACATGTTCTATAGCTGTTCTTTTGTTAACTGAATTGTTAATAAAGGAATTTAAACAATGCCTGCATTACAGATTTCGATTTCATTAAAATGATCTCCAAGGGAGGGTTCGGCAAAGTATGGCTTGTGAAGCACAATAAAACCCAAGATTTGTACGCAATGAAGATAATAGACTCCGAGGAAAAGGTTTTGCCCCCTGAATTCATATAAATATTTAACAAATTACTCATTTTAGATGAACGCAAACAGAATCTTAAGTCTCGAGGCTGAGAAGGATGTATTTAAATTACTCAAAGGTGACTACGTGGTCAAGGCAGTTTTTACATTTACCCATGAGAATTACATCTGCTTTGTAATGGAATATGTTATCGGAGGCGATTTTGGCGGTTTGCTTGAACGATGCGAGCGCTTCCAGGAGGAAGTAGCGAGGTTTTATATCGGCGAAATCATCTTGGCTATTGAGTCCATGCATGAAATCAACATCGTTCATCGAGACCTTAAACCCGATAATATTCTCATTGATTCAAGAGGACACATCAAACTGGCAGACTTTGGCCTTTCGCAAATTGGACTGAACAATAAAAGAAAAATATCTACGCCTGTCACACAAAGCAAGTTGAAACACATGACGATTGAGCAGCTTGCGAAAAAGAAAATCGAGAAATTTAATCAGCTGTGCGATCCTTCGAGGATTGTCGAAAAGGTCGATTTTATCTTCAAAACCTCGAACAAAGATTCGGGAGTAATGGGGGACTCGCCACCTCAGCGTGGTCGGAAAGTTTCAAGTAATCATAAGCCAGAAGTAAGAAACAATACGGCAGAATTTTCGAAAACTCCGCCTTATCAAAGCCTGAAGAACTCGGGAATTAAGAGCTCTGGAAGTAAGCACTCAAGTGCATGCAGCCAAAGAAACTGCAGGCAAGGAGGAACTCCAGACTACATGGCTCCTGAAGTAATATCCGGAGCAGGCGGACCTGAAACTGCCATTGATTGGTGGGCTGTGGGAGTAATGGTTTACGAATTTTTGGTAGGACTTCCTCCGTTCACTGGAGACACCGTCGAGGAGATATTTGAAAACATTACCAATGGAAATATGGAATGGCCAACGACCTATGACGGCGGAGAGTTCTTAGGTCCCGAAGCGAAGGATTTAATTCAAAAACTGTTGATAAAGGATCCAACGCAGCGACTTGGAACCAAAGGAGCTGATGAAGTGAAATCTCATTCATTTTTCAAAGGTAATGTTAAGGTTTATCTCGTTAATCGCTGACGCCTTTCAACAAAACAAAGGCATTCATTGGGAGCATCTAAGAGATCGAGCGGCTCCGATAAAACCGATCATTGTGAATGAGACTGATGTGTCTAACTTTGAGAAAGAATCCAAGCAGCTTGATGAAGAAGAGAAGAAGCATCCGTTTAAACCACGCAATTTCGACGGCAAAACCAAAGAGACGAACAAGCTTGATTTAAAGAAATTTCAAATGAAGAGAAGGGATCTTCTTCATCAGCTCAACCTCGAAGACTACGAAAAATACAAAAATCAGGGCAAAGAATCTAAAAAAGAAGAGTAGATTTCTTATTAATGTACAATACTTTAATACTTCTATTATAGAGGAGAAAAGAAGAAACATAAGAAACTGGTGAAAGGTTACACCACTGAAATCTGAGAAGGATTACGGTCCATTCTTGATAATTTATTATTTTCTTTGCAAGAATCAGAGAGAAATCATTTAAAATTCTTTATTTAAAGTCATTTGAATTTGTCTGTTCAATCCGATTGAGGACATAATGTTCATTACCCTCTAACGAAAAGAGAGCGTTATCTTTAATGGTATTCATAACAATAAACTATATTTGCAGCATGGAATAATAAATTAATCACACAAGAGTTATTTTAATCCAATTAAAACATATTTGCCTGCAAAATTCATATCCTACCTCTATCAAATCCTCACTCCTTATAGCCGTCATTATTTAATCCAAGGAAGTTTTCGCCAAACCGACTGGATGAGAGAGAGATAGAGAGAACTACTAGAAAGTTTAATTTTGACGTATTAGCTGCTTTGTACTAAAGAAAATTTATTTGTCTGAATTATCTTTAGACAAAAACAATGAACAAAAAAAGGATGGTATCATGTCCATTCAATCCTGGCCATAAAATAGAGGAGGATTCACTCGCGTTCCACTTTCAGAAATGTGGTGATAAGGTCTGAGTTAGCTTCTTATTTTCTATTCGCTAAAATGTGCATCCAGGCCAGAAAACAACATTTATTTTCTCTATGTAGATATAACGGACTTCACTACGTGAAAAAAGAACTCTTGGACGACCACCTCAAGAAGTGTCCTGATAGGGTATCCTTACATATTGCCAAAAAATGATTCAACTGGGTAATCCTATAGCCCAAAGCAGCAGGTGACGATGATTTGTTGAAGAAAGCACTCCAAGAATTTAACAACAGAAAAAAAGGTAAATAAGGTGCAAGTTGCTCAATGTAATTGGAATAGATGACGAAAATGAAGAAGATGACGCTTCGAAACAAAAGAAAAAGCGCATTCGAAAAGGCAAAAACGACGGAAAAGCCTCCGAAGAGCCTCGTCCTGGTAAATTTCCCTTCAAAACTATAATGACAACATACCTAGAACCTGAAAAGGCAAAGGAGCCACAACAAGTGGAGCTAAATTGGGCACAAACATATAATGCTATAAAGGACGCTCAGAAAAGAATGCCACATCCAGGTAAACCGTGCCAATATCTTTAGCTTGGCTGATTAAACCATATTGATTGAAAAAGTTCACTTTGTAATTTCCAACAGTCAGGAAATGAATGCGTTGAACTTTAATTACAATGAGAGCTTCACTGAAAGTCAAAGCTATCCTGAAAGTAGTGACACTAGCCGCATCAGTTACAAAAATCAGTATGCAGATCAATCTTTGACAGAAGAAGAGAAAGGGGAGATTACACGAGACTTTGCAGAACTTCAGGCTGGAAAGCCGAAGATTGGTGAATTCTCAATACATCGCTCAGTAAATAAAGAGGAAAGTTCAAATAAAGCGATCAATCTCAAATTTGAGCAGTCACGAAGGGCGGATTCGACCTCTTATCAGATGAAAATAGGAAAAGATTTCGATCATTTTAAGAAAAACGATTCTGAAGCAAATACTCAATCCGTGAAGAATGTGTATTCTTCTAATGACAGTGGAAGCTACGGGCAAAATTCTATTTCAACAGACACGAAAGAGAAGAGTAATAGTAATGCGAAAGGATTGACGCAAACCGGAATCGAGGAAAAATCAGGACCAAAAAAGAAAAAACTTTTGATGAAGAAAGGTCTTGACGATCAATCTAGTGGTAATCTAGCTGATGAAAGCAAACCATTTCAAGAGAACACTACAGTGACTAAACTTGCAGGAAAAAAATTCGATTTTGGAAACGAAGTTGCTGATGATGATTTTTAAGGAATCAGCTTCCATACTTTTATCATTAAGGAATATACCATAACTGGGCTCCACAGCGCCAATACCTGCTGGTCAATAAAGCTGAGATCGTTTGTAAACAAATAAAATTATTTAAATGATTTGATACTCAAATGGCAATTTGATAATACAGCAATTGGTGCGGCATTTTCTCCTTTTATATGCACCATGCCAGAATGATGAATTGAACGAAAATTATTTGGTCAAGTTTATCCGATCTATATTTTAAGAGTAAGGCCCAAGAGGTTCTAATCCAGATTAAATTTTCATATAAAGCCTTCGCTTCTAGAGTATTAATCATCATCATCGGCAACGAAAATTATTGTTTTCCATGCGATTTGAATGTTTGCTAAGCAGAGGGAGGTATTAGTACGTTACTAGAGAGTTTGGGACAATTACGCATTTACGATGGTCATTAATTTATTTATTTCATTAAATATCGAAGAAAAATTGATGAACATGAAAAAGTTGACCAACTGCCCATTCAACCCTGGACACCAGAATATCGAGGAGGAGAAGCTCGAAAAGCACTTCCAAAAATGCCCTGAAAAGGTCGATATTTGCTTTAACTATTTGAAACTAATATGTACATGAAGGCAAAGAACGAACATTTATTTGCGCAATGTATTCATAATAAACTCCATTGGGTGAAAAAAGAATTGCTTGAATACCATCTGAAAGGATGCCTTGATAAAGTAATTTTTTTCAAAGACCAGCAAAAATAATCATAACATCTAACTAGCCTGAAATGAAAAATTTGCAACTCAGTGCGATCAAAGCTCATGTGAATGAACAAAAAGGTAATTCAAGTGAAGATCTTTAAAATCATTGAATAAAAGGCGATGGAAAAACTAAAAAGCGCGACCGAAAAGGCAAGAAAAATGGGAATGTCAATGAAAGTTCCAGTTCTCATAATGTCTGCGAACAGCAGGGACAAGAAATAAAATCGAATTCTGAAGAAACAAAAGAAACAAAAGAACCAAATCAGGTCGAGCTGGATTGGGCAGAGATGTATAATACTGTCAAGAAATCTCAAGCTAGGATTCCGGACCTAAGTAATTAACAACGCTACATTTAGTCACTCATCACTGGTTTCAAAAGTCCGGAATGTTATTTCCAACACTCAGAATATGAATGCAATAAATACCAGCTTCAATAATTTCTATGGAAGAAGAAACGTCCAAGAAATGGAGCAGACACGCATTCGAAGAGATGACAGTGAGACCGAAAGAAGTGAGCTCAGTGCCTTGCATTACGGCACACAGAAAGCAAATGAATCCTCTTTGTCGGAAGAGAGTAAAGGAGACGCCTTGTCAGATATTTCTCTAGGGGTTAACGTGATTGAGTTCGCAAAGCCCAAAATTTTTGAATCTTCTATTTATATTTCAAATGGACAGAATGAGAGAATTGTTAGCCAAGCTAATGGCATTAATCTCGAATTTGAGCAGCCAACAAGGAGAGTTCCAACCCAAGGTAAGTAAAATATACCAAAAAATCTAAACTTTTTCAAAGGAAATAAACCACCGGGAAAAAATGAACAAGAATTCATGAATAACAAGAGTCACCAGCAAAGTTCGAAATTTGCAAACACTAAAAACGCAAGAGAAATGACTCAAACGATAGAGGAAGAAAAATCAGGAAATCAAAAAAGTTATAATAAATCAGAATCATTAAAAGCGAGCTCTTCAAAAATTGTAAAAGGCAATGAGACTCAATCCCGTGGATATCAAGCTGATGAAAGTAGAGCCCAACAGGAGGACACAGCAAATAAAACAAAAAGTAGAACTACCCAACCAATGTACTTTGGAGATGAAGACCATAATGATGATTTATAAACTTCATGGTTACCCAAATCAAAGCAATCTGTATTTTTCGGTTATAGCTGCTGCCGTTGCTCATTGGAATGAGATTGATGTCCATTGAGAATATTATTTTTTAAAAAAAAAAATCATAATCGATGCTTAACCAGACTATTGCAATCATTTGACTTATTGTGATGCAGCACTATTCCTTGAATTGACAAGTTTTTTTTTTGATTTGTAGACATATTTCTACTCTTCATGGCTCTTCCAAGTGTAGTCCTGAGTATTAAATTTCAGAATATGAATACAGAAGCAGTAACAAACACTCTTATTTCCTAAATTTATTTAATAAGCAGAACCGAATAACTCATGGGAGGAAATATTAGTTGTTGCTTCGCCTCCAATGACAGCCCAAATTCCAAAGGCTCGACCTCGCTTTCGCCTGTCTCAATCAAGAACAGCCTCCGTCTCATCCCTAAGGACAAAGCCGTACAATCTAACCCCTAATTACCGCCATTAACGTGAATTCAGTTAGCAAGCAGCCTAAAGATTGGTCCAAACATATTTGTAAGCCTCAAAGAAGGAGCAATTGGAGACTACTATGAACTAGGAGAGCATATAGCTGACGGTAAATCCATTTTAACCCTCCAAAAGCTTCAATTTGCTGTCCAGGCGGCTTTGGCACGGTTCACAAAGTAATCCATAAAAAAACAGGTAAACATGGGCCTTAGCTTTCGATAACGCCTTCTATAGGATTGGAGAGGGTGCTCAAAACCATATACAAAGCAAGAATACCCCAAGACGAAGAGGAATCCCTACTTTTAGAAGCGTGCACGTTAAAGGAGCTTGACCACCCAAATATTCACAAACTTTATGAGCTATACCAAGACGAAGAGCATTACATGCTGATTTTCGAGTATGAGTTTTCCCTGAACCTTTAACATGAGAGTAAATTGACAGGTATTGTCGTGGTGGGGAGCTTTTCGACAGAATTAAAGCATGCAAGTTTTTACCAGAGAAACAAGTCGCAGACTACATGAAGCAGTTGCTATCAGCGGTCGCTTACTGCCATTCCAAGAATATTGTTCATAGGTTGCTCATTTCGTGTGAAGAGATAATGAATAATAAGTTTTTTCCTGTACAGAGACTTAAAGCCAGAAAATCTTATGCTTGACTCAACCGATAGCAACGCAAATCTGAAAGTTATTGATTTCGGAACCTCTCGATTTTTTCGTAAAGGGCAGGCTATGACGAATGAATACGGCACAGTAACTCATATGATCAGCAACATGAAATTAACTTCGACACACGTAGTGTTATTATATTGCGCCGGAAGTATTAGACAGAAATTATGATGAAAAATGCGATGTGTGGTCTTGCGGAGTGATTATGTATATCATGCTATGTGGATACCCTCCTTTCAATGGACCGGACGACGAAGCGATATTCAGAAGCGTAAAGAAAGGCGTCGTACATTTTCCGGGTAATATGATCAAATTTTGAGGGACACACAGCCAATGTAATTTTTTTCCCCTACAGAGAAAGGATGGAGTGGCATATCTGAACAAGCGAAGGATTTGATTCGAAAAATGCTTGAGATTGACCCGAAGCAGCGGATCTCAGCACAAGAAGCGATAAGTACGCCCTGGGTTCAAGAAAACTCAAAGAATCTGCCGATTTGTGACTATGCGTTAAAAAATCTTCGCGAATTTAGAGTGAGTTACTCTATTTGAGTATTAACCTTACTAACTATATTACAGCCAAGAACGAAGTTGCATCAGGCGATCCTGACTTTCATTGCGAGTGAAATAACTACTCAACAAGAAAAAGAAGAGCTGCTGCTCACCTTCCGACAATTAGATACTGATGGTAGTGGCACTCTATCGACAGAGGATCTGATTGAGGGTAATTTTCGCGAAATATTTTCATTGTGAGAACTGCAAACAGGCTATATAAAACTGTATGGAGATCGAAAAAGAGCAGAATCTGAAGTACAGCAAATCCTTACGAAAACGGATTTGAACAACTCCGGTGAGATCGAGTTTACTGGTATCCAATCTCCTCTTTCGCTATGTTTAACTGACTGTAATGCGATCAGAGTTTCTTTTAGCTTCCATGAGGAGTAGTCAGTTGCTTTCAAAAGAAAAAATCGAAAAGGCTTTCAAATTGTTCGATCTTGTAAACTTGCATCTACTTTTCTATTTTGACCATAACAACCCCAGGACGAAGACGGATATATTTCAAAAGACGAGTTCTCGAAAGTCATGGGTGGCATCGAGCTCCCTGAATCAGAATGGCTCCAGCTTATTCGAGAATTTCATAATAGAGAGGACTCAAAGGTAGTTAATTTTCTGTGTTAGAGCTTTTGCTTAGTGATTCGTTAGATTACATTGGAAGATTTCAGCACGGCTTTAGCACGAAGAAGGAAATCAAGCACCGAATCAGCTTCAGGTGCTGTTAAATACATCGATCAGGCTAAGTCTCTTGTTAGGCAGGCAACACTTTAAATGGTTTTTTAATTAAATAGCGAGTTTTCAATTTTTTCAGTGATGTTTTTTTACTGGTTACTTGAAATATATTTATCATATATTACATGTTGTTGAATTTTGCGATGTTAATTTTTCTCAGTTTAATAGAGTAGATGACACATGCATCAGGATTGTTGCATCAAATTTTTATATTCAAATACATTTTCAATTGCTTTCTTCTTTTTGGGATAGGGATGTCGTTAAAAGAGACTGATATCTCTCAAATGAAAGCCTTCGCTGCTGTAACTATTTGTAAATAAATTTGGTTATTTTTGTCTATCTCACTAAGCGCCTTATAACTTAAAAGAGATTGATTTTTGGGGGGCTCAATAATAATCAAAGCGATTCAAGATTACCACAATATAAAGTTCTTACATATCACATATATCGTTATGAGAAGAACCAATACTGTAATGTATTCTTATAGATATGCGATTAGTTGTATCCTTCTTCTTCACCTTCACCTTCAGCGGTTTCGACACCGACTTCTTCGTAATCCTTCTCCAAAGCAGCCAAATCTTCTCTGGCCTCAGAGAACTCACCTTCTTCCATACCTTCACC
>ENA-UOTZ01000321-UOTZ01000321.1-compost-metagenome-genome-assembly--contig:-NODE-321-length-40980-cov-8.253135_pt1 | contig 40980 bp, 34 predicted proteins | sample MGYA00238144_ERZ746983 | MGnify/ENA primary metagenome ERZ746983 (study PRJEB28759, sample SAMN06268863) | compost metagenome | isolation source: single cell | place: USA: California, Emeryville, Joint...
CCGAGCTGGATAGATGGACAGGACGCATTAGAGACTACTAAAATCCCTATGAAGATATAAAGCATTTGAAATCGGCAGTTCATCAGTATTTTTTTAAACATTTATTGAAAATTCTGTTTTAGTGCCAAATCAATTTAAAAAGTTGTGAATATGTACCAAAGAATCAATTTAAGGAAGTTAGCATGACAAACAGCAATAAACACATAATATATCTGCTTTATACTAATGATAGCTGGATTGCCAGTGATAAACTCTATTTGATAAAAGTATTGCAGTTTTTGAGCCTAGATACTGAAAAATGTTCGGTTGCTTAATCTAAAACACCTAAAAAAGCATCCTGTTCTTCAACAATTAGAAAAAAGCCTTTTTAATTTCTGACTTCAAATGAAATGCAAACAATTACTATGTTGCTGATCCTCTCTATTTGATCAGGTGTGAGAGCAGGCTATTCTCAATTATGCTTACAATTCAAATATTCTATTGTGAAAAATATCCTTTTCAAATTTTAGTGCTACTTTCTTATACACTTAACTCATTGTTTAGAGAGATGGATCTCTTCTGTTTGGGATAGATACTTAAAGCTTAACTCTACTCCATCTTAAAATTTTTCTTTTCAGTCGAGCGAACTTCCCTCCGTTTTACCAATAAGATTTTATCAATAAGCTTTTAAATAGATGCATTATAATTGAGATGCGTTTTGAGAAATTTAATTTTCTAAATTCCCGAACCATTTTCCATTGGATCTCATGTAAAGAATGCGTTATTCTGCAATAATTTGAGTTTTTATTACCTTTGTGTGCTCTAAGTCAGCGCGGTCATGGGCTCGGATGAACTCAACTAAGTATTCCTGTCACCTCTCTTCATATCACATTTATAATAGCAATATGCTCTCCGGAATTGTGTCGCTGCTCACCATCTAATTAGCAAGTGTATGGAAAGTATCTTTTTGAGGATTCGATTATGGAAATTAAAGTTAAAAAGAGTGTTACGAACCAAACTCGAACAACATACGTATTTAATCTTGAATCGACTAATATAATTGGAATTCATTTATATATTCGCATGAGGTTTGTATAAACAAGCTATCGATGAAATAGTTTTAATACTGTGATCCTTCCTCTAAGGCTGTTTAGCAGGTGCCAGCCAACTTTGAAACAGACCTCTCTCCTTGCAAGAGCGACCTTGAAATACCCGATTTCAAGAGAAACTTTCAAACTTTTTGAGATTTCTACAAAAATAAGCGAAATAAATGTCTTGCCCAGCTTTGTTATGAACTTATTCAAAAACTTTGGAGATCTACCTCTCGTCGGTGACTGCGGCCTGGGTTCCAATATTATGCAGAGAATTTAAGTTCTTAGGAAGTTAGGAATACGAAGTTTAGAATTGATGATTCATAAAATCCACGGAATCCTTAGTATATGCCGATGTCCTCTTATACTCTACTCAAAATATCTGACAGAGGGCATCATAAGACATATTATTCATTAAGATTTTGCCATAGACAATTGAAAAACATCATCATGCTAGGGCTAGTCCATACTGAGCCTAATTCTAAATTTTATTGCTATGAGTAAGATTACTTCCGAAGAATGATTAACTTGAATCAACATCAGCAAAATCAACGTCAATGTTTGTTCTACTCCTCTGCATATAAGTTTGTCATGGGAATAATCAGGTGGCAACTTAATTATTAATCGAGAATATGAAACATTTAATATAATCTTCGTAGCAATTAATTAACAGGTCTGTGTCTTTATATCATCTGGCATGGAAGGTTTCGTTACTTTCAATTTCTAATAGTGAAAAGAATTCATTTAATTTAAACCATTAATGTAAATGACATATTCTTCCTTCTTCTTTTTCTTTCTTCATTTGATTTGCCCTTTCATCTTCGGCTTCTCCGCCAACTTTTGTAATATCATTTCCTACTGAGGCATTTCGTTAGAACTGACACTATGAATTTGTAAGCTCACAGGTGATAGGTCTTGCCTATCATTCTTTCGTCCTTCTTCATCGACCTTTCCTTTAATTTGCTTGCAATCTACTTCTTCTGCTTCATTACGATTTTCTTTATGATTATTATTGAGCGATAATTCTTGTTGCTGATCCTTAGGTGTTTCTTGCTGTACGAAGAAGTAGTTCTGAATCGGATCTATAATCTCAAAGTCATCTGGATCCTCAATCGCTTGGGCTTTCTCTTCTTCAACTGTTATTTGATTTTCTTCCTTCCTTCTCTCTTCTAGGCTATTAAAGGCAATTTATTATAATGAAAATTATCGGAATAGCTCTCTAATGCTTTGAAAACTCTTGAGAACTTGGGAATGTTATCTTTTTGCAAAAGGTCAACTGCTATCAGCGAACCTGTTAAATGTATTTAGAATGGAAGATCTCTAACATTTAAAAAATGATGACTAAAACCCAAAGCAAAGTTGTCTACTGAAGTGAGTTCTGCTTGAATACAAAGCGATCCAGATTCTTTTGTTGTGCTATTGCAAATGATATTAGTAGTGGCGTCTCCAAGGGTCGCGGAATGGAGACTTTTCATTTGACGATCGCTTTTTAAATCATTGGACATAGCCTCTGAGATCTAGATTTCGAAAAATAGATAAATCATATTCTGTTATAAAGTAATTTTACCTGAACTATGTGAGCTGGGTGCTGCTCGGTTATCTCTTCTGGTAATTGGTTTCCATTCAAAATTTGGACAGCATTGTAGAAGCCGTCATCGAAAAGTTGGTTGACAAATCTCTGAAGTTATTTCCAGAGTTTTTTGCTTTGCACTTTATATTTGAACTCAATAGATTCCGAGTCATGTTGATATCAGAAATTGAGTATCCGCTATAATCAAGATTACTTGATGTTGACAGGATCAAATGTTAAAATAAATAGCATCATTTCTCTGATATAGAAAAATGCCGATAGGATGCTTTTACTGCTCTCTCGATCTCTATAGAGAAACAATGAGATGAACGGATGAGTTGTGAGTAAAGCCATCAGCAATTTATAAGTGATATGTGGCTTGATAATGATATTTTGTCTTCTTTTCCCGATAAGTTTGTTTTGATAGAATAATGCTTGAATAGCTTTGCAAAGAGGATAAACACTAGTATTAGTCGCAAGGAGAGGATGCATATAGTCAAAATTGTCCAATACTACTGAGTTATTTTACAAGACGAGCAAATATTGCTCGAGACATTCGGGTAATATTCAAAACTTGGACAGGTCGATAGACACGTTAAAGAGTTCGGTGGTGGCTGCAGATAGAATTCTAATTTACAGGAGAGACAGGAGACATTAGCTGAGTCAGAACTCAAGCAAGTTAGGGATTCCGCTGGGCAAGGAGTACATTTCAAATCATCATTGCTCGTGTAAAATCCAGCAGGATATAAACTGTTGCAGGTGTTTGTCGAGGAATCAAGATAATAGCCTGCCTTACAAACAGAGCAGCTGTGAGTATGCTGATCCTCATAGCTTGCACATCCGATGCTGCATGATCAGCAAGCATGAGTGGAAGAATCACTCCAATACCCAACCACCAGAGAACAAGAAGTAACACAGGCTTTCATTGTATCAAGCCAATAATAATCTGCCTTGCAGTTAAGACAGTAGAGTTTACTTGGTCTAGAGCATGTAGACCAAGCAGAATCGCAAGCGCCGCAGTCATTAATCGATTTGTTACGGTAGTATCCTCCAGGGCAAGATTTTAAACACTGTCGGGATGAAGTATCAATTTCGGAGCCGGGTTGACATGTCTGACAAGAATGAGCGCCTCAGCATGTTAAGCACGGTGAGGTACACGGACTGCAAGTGCGATTTGGAAAAATCCTCCGATGACCTTTGGGACGCGTCGATAAACAAAGGTATGAATTCGGCTACGAATAATAATTCATGTGAAAATTCCTCATAAGCTAAAAAATTAGAACTTTCTCATGAAGGAATAAAAAGATTCCTTGATACAGGCACTAAAAACGCAGTATATTATATCTAATATATGGACCAGTTGTTCTCGACAATATAATCTAAGGATGAATTTCATCTAAATTCATTGCTTCTAAAGGGGGGGGGGTAAAACATGATATATCATTTATGAGCTCTCTTTGCACTATTTGTGCTTTAGTTTTTTTTACTTCGCAAAATTAGAGTACTCCCAACTCTCATCCAGAAAACCTGTTATAACAAAGTAAAACAGGGATTTAATTAACACATCAAGAGATCGGAAATGACAATTTTATAAGCCTTTTCAAAGTGCTATTTAAATTTGATGAAATGGTATGACTCGTTAAAGAGGAAGACGAGCGCTGGTAACAAGATATTAGCCTTCTGATCGAAAAGTGTTTGTTTTATGAACTCGCTCCTGCAGCAAGCACATGATCGCCCTCTTCGAATCAGTTCTTTTTGCAATGAAAAAGCCCATATAGCCCCCTCTTTGAAATACACTATCATATCTTTCTCCGTATCAAGTGATGAGAATTCCGATTTGGGATCTAAAGTTTAGTTGGATTTTAATGCGATTTGTTCATCAGATTACTCATCATCTCATATAACTTTCATTGATCACATACTGCTATTCATTTGAAAAATGCTCCAATGGAGTGCCAAACTTTATTTTTGAAGAGACTTTGGATCATTTTGAATTCCAATTCCTAAATGAGGTATCGAAGTAAACCCTTGTGGACTCATTCCGATCAAACAGATTAACGATTAACTCGTTCTGATAATAAAGCTTGAATTAAACTCTTGATTTTTGTTTTGGCGAAGGATATGGTAGACTACAAAAAACCTTCAAGCGACAAATCTACTAATAGCCCTACTAAAAAAACCAGCAATTTTAAGACCCTTCGCTCTGAACTCGATTCAGAAACCTACAAACTCTGGGATAGGTAAAATTACATGAGTTTTTTCTCGCTTTATCCCAAATAGAGAACAGAAATACATTCGCAGGATGATTAAAGAGAAAGACGACTTTGATTGGAGTTTAGACCGAGCAGGCAGCCTCAAATATGTACTCAACCCACTTCATATCAACCTAACTCGAATACAATTCAGATCGGAGGCGTTGATCTAAGTTTTTCGAAGATTAGCAACGATGTGGCGGTTTCATATCTTGTAGTGCTCAGCTACCCAGAGCTCCAGGTATTATTTCTCGTTGGAATCTTTGCTTACTACCTCATGTAGATCGTATATGAAGACTTTGAGGTCGTAGAATTAGATACGAAATATATTCCTGGGTTTTTGGCATTTAGAGAAGCCGCTCATTTGGTCAAATTGGTTGATAACCTCAAGAAAAAAGACCCTAGCAAACTACCTCAGGTTATCATGGTCGACGGCAATGGAATTTGGCATCAAAATGCCTGTGGACTTGCGAGTCATTTAGGCGTGCTGATAGATATTCCAACGATTGGTTGCGGGAAAACCGTTTTCTATGTTGATGGACTACATGAGGTAAACAAACTTTGAAAAGCATGTCTTGATGGAGTGTGTTGATAGCAACTAGTGTACGATTTATCGGAACGATACAATCAAAAGTAACTAAAAAATTATCTTTAATACGAGCTGAACTCTAATAGAGGAGGAGATTATTACAAGCTCTATGGGAAGTCTGGTCGATACTGGGGATCCGTAACTATCTTCCAGCATATCATGTTCTAAAGTGAATTTAATTAGGCGCTGAAACCCACCGACAAATCTGAGGAGCCATTGATCGTATCAGTAGGGCATAAAATCAGTCTGGACACGGCCTCAAAACTTGTGAGCAAATGCTGCAAAAGTCATATCCCTGAACCAGTAACGACCCTGCTGTGATAATTTTCCTGATGATCATGATGTTTAGGTGAGGTTGGCAGATGCGAGATCAAGAGCTATCGCAAAAAATAAATTCAAAATGGAAAACGCGAAGCCTGTCAAGAACAAAATGATTTTTATCGCACCTCCTGAAGACGCAACGAAAACCGAAAAAGCCACCGACAAACCAATAATGAAAACTATGCCATTGAGCAAATAATTAGTCTGATAGTAAAGTATTTCACTCATATAGTTCACTATAGCTGCATTGCTTGCAAAATGATGTATAACGACTGAGTTAAAAGACCATTTTAGCTTCTGCTTAAGTAGCTCTGATCTGTAAACTGAAAACTATCCACACATACTGAGAAAAGAATGTTCATTTCGTGCGAGTTAATGATATAATGGAATCTTTTAAAATAAAAGGGGACAGCTGGATTACAACGCATGTGTTTTTTTTTTATTTACAAGTGTAGAGAGCTGATATACAATCTAAAAGAACCTAGATAACTGCTTAATACATGAAATACTACCTATTTATTTTTATTTTTTTGAACTATAACATTGGGGATATTGAAACTACTAACCTAATTGGAAGGCCTTGAGCTGGAAGGTCGGATTTATTTCAAATAATTCGTTTTCTCTCGGAGATGGAGAGAGTTTTTTGTGGCTGGGCGTCTGCTCAGGACCATTTCTAAGGCATTATGCGTTCTTTTCCCAAAAAAAAAATTTACTGAGGATCGAAAGTAAATCCTGTATAAGTACATCCGACACCCGCAACGCAGCTCTGTGGAGTGAGACTGCTATTGACCAGCCTCTCTGTAAATTGCTTAAGGAAGGGAAATATATCAGTTCATTCTTCGTGAGTCCTATTATACCTTATCGAAAAATCTAAGGTCACGAGATCCTTTCAGTTTCGGTCTAAATGGTGGTTTGATAGTTTTAGCATTGAGCTCATCCCAATCAATTTCCTTAAAAAATTCATGTTTTTTCACCTCTTCTGCGTTTTTAAGGCGCTCTTTGGGCTGAAATCATAAAAAAATTCCAATCATTCAAACCTCAAAGGATTTCCTATGAAAGCTTACATCTTTCTCCAGCAATTGTGTGAGCAGAGAGCGAGCTTCTTTTGAAAAATACGACTTCATTTCAAGTTTTTTCTAAATTCGTTGGTGATCAGAGATGATAACAAGTTTTTCAAGTTACTTCAAGGACGAGCTTAAACATGTATTGGTGATCCTTGTGATAGAAAGGAGGCTTTCCACTCAACATTTCGTATAGTAAGGCCCCAAAACTCCAAAAATCAACGGCTTGGTCATGGCCTTGACCAAGTAAAATCTCAGGCGCAAGGTACTCAGGAGTACCACAGAGCGTATATGTCTTCTGGTTGGCTATAGATATTAAGAAAAGTAAGAGGAGGCTGGTTCAGTTTCTTTTTTACAATTAACGCCGTTTTTCGAAAGACCAAAATCTGTAATTCGAAGGTGTCCTTCCGCATCCAGTAGAATATTTTCTGGTTTCAGGTCCCTAGTCAAGAAATACATTCTTCAACCCATCTGAAGTGCTAAGTACCGATAGATGATGTCTCTCTTATGTAAGTATTCTAGCGCCAAAAGCAGTTCAGCCGCATAAAACTTTGCACGCGACTCTTCGAATACTCGCGACATATAAAGATGAGTAAAAAGCTCACCTATAGATTAGAACATTGAGAGGCTACAAAGCGCTGTGTCCTACCTCCTGGCATAAAATCCATGACTAAATAGAGCTTATCCTTCGTCTGAAACGCATAATGTAGCTTCACAATAAATGGACATTCCATTGTCGCGAGAATTTCCCTCTCGATTTTAGTGTGAAAACGCTGGTTGCGCTTCTCAACATGGCGTTTTTTAAGTACCTTCATTGCATATACCTTTCCTACAAATCCGTTGGTAAATCAAACAAGTGTTGGCAGATTTACTGGTATCTTTCTTTTCTACGAGGTAGACTTTGCCGAAGGCTCCTTCTCCCAAGACCTAGGTACTATTGCTGCATTATACACATGTAAGACGGTACTCTCAGAAGTTCAAAGGACTGGAGGTTGATCTTGGTATGCTTTTCGTAATCAGCAACGAAAGGCTCTCCAGCAGAATCGGCTTTGGAATCCTCGTCCTCACGGTTATCGTGCTCAGAAAAGCAGTGATTTCCCATTTTTTTGTTAATTTTATCAAATGGCCTTTCACAAAATTAGAATTTTGTTAGTAGTAGTACATAGGGTTTTTCAATTTTTTTTTATTCGTGAACTTAAGATCGGAAGTTTGAAGTTTATCAGATTCGGAATTAAGAAAAAAGAAGCGATTGGACCGTTTTACTCCATCAGAATCAATGAAGTAAAGCAGATTCAGTTGAAACTGAGCAGAGGGTCCCAGAGTTTCTAAGAAAATTGCTCCGGTAAAGCTAGCATAAACTTTTTTTCTAAGTCACTATTTAGGGTTGTTGATTACTGGCTTAACGACTTGTTTCTATACAAATGTTACGGAGTAGGACATTTTAAAATTTTTGGAAAAGGACCATATCTGAGACAACAACAAAAAAAGAATCTTCAATTTCGTGCGTTTTATCAAGGTTAGAGTTGTTGCTTATTTGATTTTAGGCTGTAATTGCTTGGTTGTCGATTGAAGGAAAAAACACGAGTCGAACGTGGCAAATGTTCGATATCATCAGTTAATTTAACTCTCTTTTTCAGGTGAATTAATCTTTAGAGGATAATTATGGATACAACAATGTAGAAATAAAATCTCACTACTTTAGGAAAAAAATAGCTTGCACTTTAATACGGCATGAATAATGATTTTGTAGGGCATTCTGACTCATATTGACCGAGGTGAATTGCTATTTATTTTTGGAAAGATGATGTTGATGATTGAAGAATAAACAGCTGCGAACACACTGTATATCTGATTACTTTCGCATGGAAAACAATTTCACTTCGAATAAGAATGAACCCACACAGCAAGGTTTCACTGAAAAGAAAAAATTCGAATTACCTTAAGAGAATTTGTCCAGAAAAGAACATTTTGCAACAACCTCTCTCATAATAATAAGAGAATTACATATTTGTTGAGAATCGAAATTTGAAAAGTAGGAGTTTCATTAATGGTTTAGTTCCTAAATATCCTTCTTTGAAAGTTAAGATTATAAAAAACTAAATCTTATTGGTAAGTGCCTCCTTCATATAAAACTCTTTTTAGGAATCTTTGCTCCTCATCGTGTGCAATTTCTTTTTTTTAGTTTGATAGATTAGGGAGTTTGCAACCCATAGAAAGATTATAAGTCCTTGAAGATACTGCCATATTGAGTTTGATACCTTCTCATCTTTTGAAGGTGTTGCGTAGACTCAATATATTCACTCGGTTTGCTTGTATGTTAGCTGTTACAATATTTCCAGAAACATCTGAAATTCTCATGAGCTCGTTATAACGACTTATTATCAACATGAGCCTGACGTGCTATCTCCATTGGGATCTGCTTTACAAACACAAAAACGCATTCCGCAGAAGTTTAACTCTCACGAAAAGCTCCAAAATATGCCCATTTTTGAAGTTTCCTATAGCATGATCAGATAGATAATTTAGCAATGATTCCAAGTTAACCCTCTTTTCGTCTTCAGTTTCATCACTTCTCACTTAATTGCAGTTTATCTCCTCTATATTGAGCTTTCAAGCTCTTATTCCACAGTATTCAACCTCGAAACCAAAAATAAGGAGCGTCTAACGAATTTCAAAAATCAGAAAACGCGGGTGAATGAGATATTAAAAATAGACGCGTTTTTTGAGATAGCTATTAGTACCAAACAAATTAAATTCGCAACAAACGCTCACGATAATTTGAATTTCGATTAACTCTCATTTTGATATATTGGCTATTAACAATTCAAACGCCAAGAAAAAAGCATGAAACGATTAAATGTAGTTCAATTGACCGAACGGCTAAGTTTAATCAGAATGATATAAGAACTCCTTACTCTGTGTAATTAAATTATTCCTAATAAAGAAAGATAGTGCCTAATTCCGCCTGTTGTATCTTTAAACAAAAGACATGATGAACTTGACTGGCACCACACCCGAGCTCTTCAATGGAGTCGACCAAATGCAAGCGATGAACTTCATGGCACTCCAAAACATTCAAAATTACCTTAAAATGCTCATTCTGAGAGTTAACGTGGCTCAACCCGAACAGCTAGCCTCTGCCACTGAGCACACGAGCGTAGCTACCTCTCCAAACTCTATTGAAAAGATGTTTCCAATGCCAAACACTGACTTAAAGCCTCAAATGCCGCTTTTTGCAGGAAATGAGCGCGCAGAGCCAAAAGTCCCTCAGACTAAAAACCAAAAAGCTTCCGATAAGCTTTGGAAGCTTATGGCGAAGAAATACGCTACAAAGAAAATTAAACGAGCTGATGAGAACCCTAAAGAAAGTCCTGAAGAAGGTGAAACGTACCGAAAATTAAACGGAGTATTGATCCCCGTGCTTAAGAATCAAGTCCCTATGTAAATTTCTCTCACTATGAAATTCTCTAATCAATTAACAAAGAGTGAAAAAAGTCACAACCTGTGGTCATCCCGGCCGCGAGCATTATGCTCATGGATTATGTGGTAGCTGCTATCATAGATCTGGAAGAGAGAAGAAACCTTGGAACTGTGAACATGATAAATTATATGCCCTTGGACTGTGCCATAAATGTTATGTTGCACAAAATAAAAGAGTAATCGAACATTTTTCCAATGGAATTTCTAATGAATTTAAAGATTAAAAAAGAAGCGCGAGCAAAAAGATTGGCAGAGAGATTTGGAGACATGCAGGTTGAAGCGAACAAGCAAGAGAATGAAAATTCTGCCAATATCTCGTTAAAGCGAGAAGAAGAAGGCGATTTGAGTGTAAAAAAGGAGTGCTAAATCAAAACTCCTTGTAAATGACCTAAAGTGTCATTGGCCAGATTTCTGGCAGATAAGATGATTTCTATCAAATTTTAAATGTATGCTATTAATTAGGCTCTTCCTGCAGTATTTTTATGAAAATTGAGTCTATATTTTATATACCTACAGAGTTTCGTCCTAATTATCATGAAAATGGGTTTTGGTTGCTAAAACCCTTCAGAAACAAATTCGTTCTTCCTATTGCACCTAAGCACATGCTCATTTTACTCAGATAGCTGCAACAAAAAATTTTCATCATCTTTTGTCAAGTTAATGAAGCTGTTGAGGATTTTTTGATCAAACAAATTAATTTACTTAATTAAATCAAAAAGAAGCTGAAAATTCCACGTGAAAAAATCTGTAGTTTACAATCTATGAGCGATGCTTTCGATTGTTTCAGGACATTATCGACTCGAGTCAAGGACTGCATTAATAGTATCATGGGAAAACCGACCCCAGAAGAGGATTCCGCTGAGGCAGACGAGCTCATGCAAAAAAATCGGCTGAAATCCATCACTAAGGCCACGCTTGAACTCACTGAGCACTATCATTCAAATTCCCTCACCAACACAGTACCCATCGCAGGAGATGGTGTCAGCAGAAGATCCATGGATAAACATTCAAATGCATAGTTCTCGATTAGTTTACTATTGCCAGCGAACTAGTATGTTTACGAGCAGCATAGTCTTTACTTAGATATGAGGTGACTATACAATGCGCTCTAAGATGTATAAACTCCATTTACTGTGAAAAGAATTGCTGATTTTTTTATTATCATCTTCGTATTTAACTCAATAGAATGTAATTGTGAATTTCACCCATAGAAATAGCAATTAAAAAATCGCGCAGCCTGCACAGGCGTTTTTGCTAGACTTCTCCTTCTTCACAAAAATACCAACGTTACCTTCTTCACTGTCAGTGACAAGAATTCTATCGGTAGGTTTCGTGTGCTTGATACTACGGCATTTGTGTAGCTTCGTTGGCACTGCCTTCACAAAAGTTCCGTCGTTATACCTGTGGAAGTAGAGGCTTGGTCCATTATGAGTGAATAGAATGATATCTTCCTCAGGAATAGCATAGAAATGATTGATTTTGGTCACCGGGGAGCTAATTTGGACAAGCTGCTTAGGATTTTTAGGATCAGACAAGTCCCAGGTTGTGATTGTGTTGTCGCTTGAGAGGACAACTTGGTTTGGCTCGACGAGTTGAATACCGTTGGTTGGATTGAGTGTTTTGCTGCCTTCGATTGTAGCGATAACAGTGGAGGACATACAGTCAATCACATGGGCCGAGTAGCTGGTGATCAATCCTGCCACTAAAACGTTTAAGTCCTTGAGGAACACGCAGGTATTATAGCCTTCAGCGCTTGCGCCTGAGACCTCAGCCATGAGGCTCCCGGTCTTGATATCATAGCAACTGATTTTAGGGCTCTTCCCTACGATAATAGCAGCTAAGAGCGCAGAGTTGACGCAGAGGTCTAAAGGCTCGTATTGAAGTTTGAACTGATGGACGACTTCAAGTCCGATGAGCCGCCAAATCTTTACGGTTTTGTCGACGCTGACAGTAGCGAGGAGTTCTTCTGGAAGAAGCATCAGTTTGTGAATGGGCATCTTATGGGCTTCTTTTTCGGCTTTCAAGGCGAAGGTCTTGCCGTCGTAGACTCTGATTTGGAAGTTTTCGTCTCTTCGCATGAAACCTGAAACGATGATTTCGTCAAGCTTCTCTGAGTAGACGACTTCTGTGGCGCCGGTGAGGAGAGAATCGATGGTCCTGAACTGGCTGAGAGTGTTCGGGTCGAACGGTTTGGGGACCACGGAATTAAATCCGTTTGTCCTGGTTGGGCTGCTGGATTTTTGCATTTATTGGATCCTAATATTTAAAAGCTTTTTTTCTTGCTTTCTGATCGCGTGGAATTCAATTCCGAATGAATCAGAGTAGATGAGTTAACGCTAAAACTGATGAAATTGTTAGCAAATTAAAATTGAAATAGGTGAAACTAATGTATTAAATCATGCACTAGAGATGAAGTAAGTGTTATGCTTCTACTCGATTTTTTTTTTAGCCAATTCTTTCAAAAAGATTCCATCAAAATAAGTGGCAATCACTGCTATTAGAGAGTAGACTAAGCTCATCACAAACATCACTGGAGGTTTATTATTGCATTCCGTTGGACAACAATGAGCAAATTAAGAAATCGAAATCACATCGTGGCGCCGCAATTGGTCTTGAATGTCTAAAGCCGTATGTCCCAGAATAAGCCATAGGGCTGAGTCAACTAGACGGAGAATGATTTTGGTTTTCAATTCAGCAAAATTTGTATAATACACTAGAAACAGCCTTGATGCACCATTTTTTGAATTCAAATCTGAAACACAGAGAAATACACCGATCTAAATCAGTTGAGAGCCTCCAACAACCAGCACATAGCTGAATTATTATTGTCAACATATTATTGTCTCTTGTGCCCTCGACTAAATTAGTAGCAAGAGCTCGGAAAACACCTGTATTGTCTTCGAGATATGCTGAGATGCGTTTCAGTCGAGAACCGCAGGATGATTTTATACGAAATCTAATAATTCTAAATGAGGACTTACTTGATTCAAATCGATGATTTCATGGCATATCATTTCCATTCTAGCTTTCTCGAACTCATCTTGTGTCAACTCAAATAGAATCCTTACCAGTGATTTCCGTTGTCTCAAATTACTTTTTCAAATTTCAATTGTAGCTCCTCAAATTCCTGAATTATCCTAATGACTTCTGATACTGACTAAGCCTATCTTTAGATGCAAGTCTTTCAATAGAATTTTAAACGAGTATAAGAAAAAAAAATTTTTTTCTTTAAACGCACAAAAGCTTATTACAACTCCGAAATCCAACCCATGGCACAGCAATTGAAACAATTAAACGGATTAAACACACCAGAGCCAGACCAGGAATCAGTATCACCTTCTCATCGATGTGAATTATTTTTTATTGGTCGTGTTTTTACTTATCTCTTCTATACAGTTGATAAATCTCCGAGCCATGAGGACAAAGACGAGCAAATCATTCAATTACAACGAAAACTCAAAGCGCTTAAGGACGCATTCATAAAAGAACGTGAAGTAAAGAAAGAGATTGAAAAAGAACTCGCTGAACATAAAAGAAAACTCAGCACGTACGAGGTCTCTCTGATAGACAAAGTAAATATCTTCTTCGTGCCTCAGAGGTCTTATTTCAATAGGAAAACCAAATAAGCAGGCTGCAGAGCGAAAATACTGAGCTAAATGATCAAATTATGTCGTTGAGAAAGAGGGTTGAGACTAGCACCTCGGGATCTGAAGGAGAAAATAACCTCGGCTCGCTTGGGTCGACTTTGAGCAGTTCTATCGTGGAGATGTTTGGAGGAAAGAAAGTAACTATATTGAAACGCTACACGCTGGTTAACTGGGGATGGTTAGGGAGGCGCTGATGAGTTTAAGCAACTGCAAGCCGAATATAACTACCTGAAGAAGCAATTTGATGCGATTAAGGAAAGGCTTATGACCATTGATGAGTAAAAGCAACTGAAATCCTCCAATCATGAAGTTTTTAGGGAGAAAACAACAATGCAGCATGAACTTACAAACGAAGTTGAGAGGCTTCGAGCGGTTTGCGCAACTGCTGAAGCGAATTACGCTCGTGCGGCAGATGAGCTCGTGAAGAAGGCTCAGGACGCTGCGAAATTCGAGAAGATGTTCACAACGATATCTCAAGCGCACAGTGCGTTGAAAGAGCAGTTTGCGGCTCAAAGCAAAGAGTTCCAAGAACTGAAAAGCAAGCACGAGGCAATAATGAAGGAAAAAGACCACTATAAAGCATCATTCGAAGAAATGTACACCAAGAGCAATCTCTCCCAGTATACTAAACGTATCGCAATAGATCCAAGGATTTAGAGGAGAAGAATCATATCCTCGAGCAACTTGAGTCACAGACACGAATTTTGAGCGAGAAGAAGCTTGCTCTCGACCAAATAATGCAAGAAAAGGAGATCTATGTACATTACAATTGAGTATATCGCGAGATAGCTAATGTATCGCTTCAGATCAAGGACGTTCCTGCATTGGTAAGACACCGAAGGCGTTTTCTGTCTATAATGGCTTTCCTAGATGATTCTAAGAAAAGACGCTGAGGGAGACTATGTTGTTGATATTGAAACACCGGAAAATAGGAAGTTGTTGTTGCCTTGCCAGATAACATCGATTTCACCAAACAAAGAAAACAAGAGCCTTTTTACCCTTACTTACAGAGTGAGATTATTTTGTGTATAATTTTTGCTTAAAGTTTCTAGGTAACACCAAATAAATCTGAGGAAGAGACATTTGAAACCCCTGATACCATTCAATTGCTAAAGACGATAAAGTAATTCTATTATTTTAAACAGGGGATAACCTAAAAATTGTAGGAAGTTTATGGTAAATGCAAAAGAAAAAACTAAGAATGCCCAACAAGTGAGCAGTCTTAAGAAAGACTCTGGGCAGAAGAAGGATAAGGGACTCATTGCAGAAGTTGTGAGCTTCTTTGCCTCATAAATTTTGTTTCCTGTTAAAACATGGAAATCTAAAAAACTGTAGTGTTCATAACATAGTATCTGAGTAAGAGCCACTTAGAGGCTCGTTCTTGCAATTATTGCGAAATTCCTAATTTCTGTATAAATATATATCTTAGAGTATCTAAGTATCATTAATACTATAAATCCTCATTGTGTATTGTGTTTTCATTAATTGTTCATTCTTCTAAATCTAATAGAAATGCGACCCTTTACTTTTTTATACTTATCAGCGCAATTAAATAAAATCGGTTAAACAATAATTTCTTTATTCGTCGTGCTTCACCTTAAACCAAATCAAAGTCATTTACGTATTTGTTTTCAATATATGCGGACTATGATCAGTATTAAGGAATACAAAAAGGTTTTCATTAAACTTTTTTTTTTGAGTTTGACTTTGAATCTCGAACCTCCTAAGCAATTTCACTAAATAGTATTTTATCAATAAAATTGAACTCTAATAAAATCAACGATTCGTAAGACTTGAGCTTTGATCCTCAAGACTTAATCAGTCGTTCAGCCTTCGAACCAAATAATAGTAGTATCGATCTGCTCACTTGCTAGAATTCACCACCGAAACAATGCTATGAGTATATGATGATAAGAGCTTCTCATTGCCATTTGTACTACGAATTCTTATACAACTAATTCGTTATCACGCAAAACTACTCCACCTCAAGTTTTGAACAGCTCGGAAACCCATCTTTTTGCTCACAATTTGCTTTTTCGGTTTAATGCATACAATAAAAAAGTTCATTAACCAAAATAAAAGTCTTAAGTCGTCTATAACCGGACACGGATTTATGAACAAAATGGTATTGCAGCAGGCTCCATTGCAACAATTCTGATAGCAAAAGTTGACTCTTACTTCATCAAATCGGTGAAGTTTGCGTTTTGATTGACTGCTCTGAGCTTGCATTGTTAGAATTAGCACTTCAGTTGATTTTATTTGCTAAATTAATTAATTCAAGTTATTTTATTTGAGAGCTGAGACATAAGTTTTAATTTTAGCGAGCAAAAATCCGCAAAGGCTAATAAATTTTATAGGCAACACCAGAAAATCAGATGAATAAGAGTACCTCTACAGCCCCTTTCGTTGAGATCATCAAAGGTGATCTAGCTCCATTCTACCAAAATACTCACCATTTTCTCATCAACTTTATTAGATAAGCTTTATTGGGTTTCAGACAAGCAGCCTCCGCGAAACCAACCTGATGCTTACTTCTTCTGTATAGACAACGTATCTAATGCCTTCCTTGCATCTGATAATTGACACCTCCTTTCTTTTAGGACCTCGTCTACCAGCCTTTCTTTGCTGACTTCGGCCCGCTTGACATCGGGAAGACTTACCGATTTGTGACTGAGCTTGACAAGCTGCTTCAAGACCCCAAATTCTCCAAGTACAAAATTTTCCACTATACTTCCTTGGATAGCGCGAAACGAGCCTGTGCAGCGTGTTTGATGGGTGCCTTTCAAGTAAATTCCGTGACTCCATATAATTGTCTCATCACAAACCAACCAAACAGGTCATTATCCTGAAAAGAACCGCAGAAGAAGCTTGGTTGCCTTTTAAAAACGCTGGTTTAACCTTCGCTGATTTCCGAGACGCGTCATATGGAAGCTGTACTTATAAATGCACTGTAAATCAATAAAAATCAATGAATGAGATGAAGTAATTCTTTCCTAGATTCTGGATTGCCTCAGAGGCTTGGAATATGGCATCAAGCTGCGCTGGTTTGATATAAAGACCTTCAATCTGAGAGACTATGAGTTCTATGAGTCCGTGGAAAACGGTGACTTGAACTGGATTATTCCAGGGAAATTTGTCGCGTTTTCGACACCTCATGATAAAACCAGAGACGCTGAAGGGGTACTAATTCTAGGCGAGAACCCTTCTTGATTGATTGACTGTTTCTAGTGGAGAACATTCACCCCAGACGATTACGTTCCAATTTTCAAGAAGATGGGCGTGACCAGAGTGGTCCGCTTGAATAAAAAAGAATATGACAGAGAGCGCTTCATTAGAAACGGAATCAATCACACCGAGCTCTATTTCGTTGATGGGTCAACCCCTAGCGATGTAACATCGATAAATGATCTCGTTTCGGTGACATAAGGCTAGGAAATTATTGACGAGTTCCTTAGAGTTTCTGAGGAAGAGCCCGGCGCACTTGCCGTCCATTGCAAGGCTGGGTTGGGTAGAACTGGCACATTGATTGCTTGCTATGCGATGAAACATTACAAATTTAGAGCTGCTGATTTCATTGGGTTTATCAGACTGATGAGACCGGGCAGCGTGCTTGGCCCTCAGCAACAGTTTTTAAACGTAAATGCACAAAGTCCCTCCTCTTTGCTGACAACCTTTTTCTTAACACAGGACAAAGAACAAAAGTTCTTCAAACTTGCAGAAAAATCTCCAATCTACAAGTCCATCATGCCTTTCATAAAGGACACTGTGAGCACTGATTCTTTAATTCAAGGAATAAGCGTAAGTACTCCTCTGTTGGACTCAGCTCAAACTTATTTCAGGGACTTGATATTAACTCGAAGAAATCCTTAGAAATGTCACCTGAGGAGAAATACATTGCGACTTATGGCGACGCTGGACAAGCCAATCGTCTCCTGGACGCAAAAAAGTACAGGTTTAATGAATGAAATGGAATTAACAGGACCTTGTAGGAACCGGCTCAGCAACTCTCCAATGTTAGAGAAAAAAGCGAGTGGAAACTCAGCAAGCACCAGGGTAGCTCAACAATGAGTGATTGTAAGAATTAATAGTTATAATTAGGATAGCAGCCATCAAAGAAAGGAGAGCAATGAGTTCGGCAGCGATTATAGCGCCAAAAGCGGTAACTACCACTGATTTTTGGAAAATCTTACTCAAAGTTGATAAGATAAATACACATTCAATACTAACTCCAACTCAACTCCATTCAAAAGCAGCATGAAGAAATAGATTATCAAACTCACTAATAACTAAGTTTATATACAAAGCTCCACATGGCGAAGCGAGCTACTTCGAAAAAATATTACGTCTACTCAGAGTAATAGTTTATATTGAATAATAATGACTCGTAGAATGCTTTTCTATATAAAAGATTCTCCGAGAAATAATACCTCTAACCCTTCTTTCCACACCCCATGATTATATCATATCATCTAAGACCAGTCCTCATAGTCATACCATATAAGGCCAATTATCCAAATCCTTGATAATACTCGTGAGTTTCGTTGAAGGCAACGGTTGTAAATTACTCCGTACAAGTATATTTCTCGCTATAAATTCAAAAAGTAGTTTTGATTTTGAATTCGCCTAACGACAAGAGATACTAAAACCAAAGGAACCTTAACGAAACAAGATGAGCCTAGCGCGGGTCCTTATTTTTGGGGTTAGAAATATAATTTGTGTGTTATCCGATCAAAGTATGAATCAAAAATTATATCGAAAAACTTGACAAAAACTAGCTTGTCAGCAATGGGTTATGAATCAATGGTATTCTTAATATGAATAGGAGGGATATTCTTAAGCAACCTTTGATAATCGCTTATTAATAGTATAGGCCTTCAGATCATTTTAATATCTTTCTTGAGATTTGTATTATCACCAGTCATCGAGAGCTACAGCCACTTCATAAGAATTCCATCAGAAAAGGTAAAAATTTACCGTTATACGACAACTTTTTTCTCTGGAGATTGGGAAAGAGGTTTCTCTTCATTGTTTTCTATCTAGCTATTTAGAAATGCAGGAGACAGCCACCTTTACCTTCGAGTTCGCTGTTCAAAACTCCGCTGGACGCGGTTGAGGTCTTATCTTGATTCTGAAGCAACAGTCCATTGTTGGCAAGCTGCTTTATTTCGGTTGATTCCACGTCTATTCCCTGGCTGGCGTACACTTCACTAGGATTCTTCAGTATTCTAATGCTATAGTTCGAGTTTAGAGGGGGAAAGTCGGGACATTAGGAGTTATACTTTCTTTCAGAGAGTTCAGTCTAGAAATTGGAAGAGAGTTAGTGAGAATGGAGAGGAAATGACTTACTGAGTCGGCTTCCTTCTGCACTTCAGCTGGCTCAGCGGAAACGTTTGAATAACCGTTCTGTGAAGAGGAGTTGATGGCGGGATGGAGATGAAGAAGAGCTTACTTGTTCGTGTTCTTTACGGTCGACGGGATTAGGCTCCTTTCTCTTGTAGAAAATAGAGTGAAGAGCTTTTTTGATTCTGTCCAAGAAATTCATGTCGTACGTAAGCAGTTGTTTTTCAATATTTTTTCAAATTTAACACTCTTTTTTTAATTAACTTCGGGAGTGAGCTAACTTAAAAGTTTCAAAGCCTTGATTAATTCGAGCAGTGCGACCAAATTACTAAGTACGCCTCTAAAATTTTATTGGTAAAATTAACTGACTCTGCTTTCCCGGAAAAATGCTCCCAAAGTTATTTCACTATAATCAAAGATGGCTGGCTCTTAACAAAGGAGGTTAGTATTGCGAGTGGTTGGAGAAAGGAAGGATTCTCAGGTGGCTTCGAATCTAAATTTGGATCCGAAATTTCTTCAGAAAGCGATCAGAAGAAAGTGAATAAGCATCTTTTCGGAGGGGAAGGTACATGTGAAGGGTGCGCATGATGCTATTCGATGGAATTGGAATTGAGCTCGAATATTATGTCAATTAAATTATTCTGGAATGAGTCACATATACCCTATCATTATTGAATAAAGGTATTTAATAAAATGAGACGCATGATTTCTAAATATTGGGCGTAGAAAGTCATTTAGAAATTAAAAAGCCATTCGGTATGTGGACCATAGCAGAACCCGAGGGCGTCCATGTTGGTGAAGGTGATAAGTATGTTCTTGCTTAATATTCGAGTTTTGCTCATATCCAAGGGGTGCACCAACAATGAAAATAGGCCTAGCGTCTTCGCGAGTAAGTTTTATTTCTATTCTCTAACTGCTACTTCGCAGAGGCGTTTTAGAATTGATCTGAACCAACTGGTAGAAATAAAAGCACAAAATTGTATCATTTAGAAGTTTGATTTATCTTCAACCGAATCTGGATCTTCCCCAATAGGTTTCCATTTCTGTAAAAATGATCAGATATTTGAGTATTTGTGATTTTCACTTTCAATAGTGACAGAGTATTAAGTATTCTGCGCCGTGATAGTTCTTATCTCGTTGATTAATTAATTAAAATCGAAATATTGTTGACTTAGGCATCTTTTTAACAGAGCTAATCTGAGCTCCCTCTAAATTTTCAAAACATTTCTTACTAGTTGTCAACGGGGGTAGTCATTTAATCTGAATACTTTAAACTTTGACCTTAATTTATAATGCTTCTAATTCCATCTTCACAAAGGTCTTAGTATAGGTGTTTATAACGATTAAAGTTTCTTCCTAGTAAAATATTTCCTTAAAATACCACATTATGTGTTCAAATGAACCACGTGTTTTCATAGTACATCAGCACTTTTTTTTTCTTTCTCTCCAAAAGTTAAAAAATTTGTATCATCACAGGCTCAACAACGAGAGTCGCAATTGAAAACAAAAAGAGACCGTCGATTCAGAAGCTATAAATTCATAATTATTTCCTCTGCTAGGACGGCCAATGAACTCAGATACGAGATAAATTACATATTGCAGTATATAGTTCATAAACTTTCGATTCGCGCCCACAAGTGTTCCTTCCTCTAGGATGCGAGTGAAGGTTGAGTCAATCCTCAAATAATTAGTTGAATATATGTTCTCACACTCTCTTTCTCTCTCGGATTAAATTCATTGGCTGGTTTACGCTTCTTGTCCTTCTAGATCTTCATCTTCATATTCTTCGTTGCCTTCTTCATCGTCACTATCATCTGAGCCACCATCCGCTTCGTCTTCTTGATTTTCTATTTCAAAAGGAGATACTCCCTGGTTATATCTCTCCTGAACAGATCCATGAGTGTTTCCATTAGTCCCTCCAATAGGATAAGAATGAGACACAACTCCTCCCTGAGGGATCCCTCGCTCGCTTCCATTCGAAGCCGATGTGTTCTGAGGCTCATAAGTTTGATTTTGATGCCTTTTTCTGAATATAAATTTGTAGCAAGACTTGCAGCCTTCCCAAACTGTTATCAATTAGCTATTAGAAACAGTAAACTAGAGTTGTTTTACTCAGATTGTAGCAGCAAAGACAACAACATTCTCCCAGACTATAGCAAGCGACAGACAGATCCATTGCACTCCGCAGGCACTGATTTAATTAAAAATTATTTGATACGTTAGCTCAATCACTAAGCGTGTAAATATCTCAAGCATATCGTAATTTCCTTGTCTTTTCAATTCTTTAGCAGCCACTTATCATTAGTAAATCCTAGGTCCAAAGGTATCTTATCCTTTCTTAGAACCCAAATAGCTTTTCAAAGCGCTGATAATATCCCAAACTGCTAGAAATTAAGTATTATGGATCACAAGCACTTAATTCTTTGAGGTGACTCCTTTGATTTTTTTTCAGTTAGGGTGTTTGATTTGGGTAGCTGAAGCCCAAGATATACTGTTCCTTCAATCAGATCGCACGTTGACACCTTTATAAAGGTTCTCACCAGCACTTTTCCGCTGAAAAAAGTGAAACTTAACCTCGTGCTCTATCGGCGCTTTCGAAAACCATTTCAAGATCCTGTAGGGAGAGACCGGTAACGCTAGCAGATCTTGTTGTATATAAATTTTGTGAAATTTGGTCAGAAAATAAATTATTAAATTCATTCTAAGACTTTTAAGTAATGAAGCCATCGGACGATAGATCTAAGACTGATAGTAAATGCACTCGTCATTTCTTTTCTTAAGCTTATCTGCCACCACTCTACAAGACCAAGCTACCGACCTTGAAGAAAGCTTAAAGAGCTTGAAGAGCTACATACCTCACGAATATTATGTCGAAAATAGCTACGTTGACGCTATGGACTCCTATTCGACGTGGAGAGTGGGCAAAATCATGGAAGTTAAAGACAAAATCGTGAAAGTCAACTTCGATGGATGGAGCCACAAATGGGATGAAGTAAATCACCCTTCAACAAAAAGAAAATTCATTGAATTCTGTTACTTCCCATAGCAATTCCTGATCCACGGCACCAAAATCGCCCCGTTTAAAAAGTTCACTCCTCCCTACACCGGAGGAGCCAAAAGCGCTATCAGAGATTTCGATTTCGATACATCCCAGGCGCAATTCGTTAAAGTAATCACTTTGTGCTTCATCAGCCTTCTTAGCATGGAAAAAATATTTTATTAGACTATGGACCAGCTGGAGAACATGGCAAATGAGGGATTTTTGCTGAATAATCCCCATCTCATCAACCAGACTGTGAGAGGAGAACATTACGTTTTTGTTGATGCGGTGCTCTCGCTCAGCAACCCGGTCAGAACGACAAAGGAGCTGAAAATGATCACGTCGCTCATGGAAAAATACGTCGAGTTTTTCGTGAAGTACCTGGAAATTATACCTGCCTACATGAAGGATGTAAGTCCAAGCTCACAACTTCGAAAATTAAATATTCGCTAGTACCTTGATGGAAGGGCCCTGAATCCTCTGCTCTACCTCGTAAACGAGAAAATCGCAGCTGTTTCTTGCTTCCCTGAGGTCTTTGATACCGTGAATAAACTTTTCGGAGGCAACGCCAGATGCATGAAGCTCTATCAGGTAGCGTTTTGCTATGGCGAATAGAAGATAATTCAATTTCATTAGAACACTGAGTTTTCTATTCAGCAGTACCCGCAACACTTCGCCACGAAGCCCAGAGACAAGTACTCTGCGTATCATAACCAAGCGGTGAATTTGGTGAATTATTTTGGACAGCTCGGTGGTTTTGAGAAACTCCTGCAGCTTTTGAAATGGGAAAGGTCAGCTTTTGTTTTGTTACAATGAAAGCAAGTTTATTTTTGTTTGTTTAGCAAAAGCAAAGAAAACTCCAAAACCAAGCCTGAAAACGAAAAAGAATCGGTACTGCGGTTCCCGATTCACTTGTACAAGTACGTGCTTCCTCTGACACAAGCGCTTTTGAGGCTCCTGTCATCTTCGATCAGAGATAAGTTCTTCGGAGAATTCAAAACGGTATATATGCTCTACCTGCCCCTTTCATAATGAATTCTTAGATTTTCTTCACGAGAATGGAAAAACTGACTCTGAAGGAAATGAAAGAGAATGAGTCGTTCCAGGGTTTACTTCTTATCAGAGAAAGCGTGCAGATATTCGAAGAGATATACGGAAAGGAGGCCTGGATGATAGCTGAGCAGGCAGAGTTAGAATTTACGCTTAAAATGCTCAAGAGTCCGTTCCTCGAACGTAAGATTAAAGCCATGAACGAATTCAAAGAGTTTATCGATCGCGCTGACCCGTCGATTGAGGTGAGAAAGCTCGGAGATAAAAAGCCTTTCAAATATATCACCCAAGAGAAACTGAAAAACTGGTTAATTCAGCAGCAAGTTATCGAATATATCCTCGGTGACGAAACCCACGTCGAGCTGTTGAAACGATCATCGACTTTCTTTAATTTCTTGTGTCAAACCAACGGACTCTCCAACGAATACTTGAACTTACTTTGGAAGTCCTCGGATGGAAAGTATGAGGACTATGTCAGAGCAGTCTACGACAATATCGTCGAGCTCTCCGGCCTGATGAGTATCGAAGCACTTGAGTTTATGTTCTCGAGGATAGCGTCCATCCCGATGGAAGAATACACCGAAATGACTATTAGTTTGATCAAGGAATACAGTCTTAAAGCCATGAATTCCGTTGAAAAGGCACAAAGCGGCTCATGTAACTCTCTTGAAATGCTTATTAAGGCTTACAATATTTATAGATTTCAAAACGAAAAAAATTAGCAACCCCAAATACGAGTACTTCGGGCTCAGACTCTTCTGGGAAGCGATACAAGATAGCTCTAAACTTGACCCCAAGCTGTTCCAACTTGCCTTTGAAGCCTGTGCTAAACTGCTCAAAACACCTAATTTCAAAAACGAAAGAGAGAAATACCTCGTCGCTTGCTTCGAAAACCTAAAAGAGGTAACCCGGTCAAGTTCACCAGCGATTTCTAACGCTTGCTCATAGAATCAATCGGTTCCTCAATCGTTGCTGCTCTCATTACATATTCTTACAACATTCACGGGTACTGGACTGTTCGGCATGGGAAATTCACGTAAGCTGCTTGAAACAGTTTGAAATAGCCTAAATAACCAATGCAATAATAGTCGAAGATATTCTCCAAAAGATGAACAGCAAATACAACCTCATCGAGCTGACCGTGTCAGATTTCGAGGTGTACATGAAAGAAGTGGTCATAGCGCACCAAAAACTCAAAGCGAAGAACGCGCTGACGGAAAAGCCTGTTTATGTTGGCAAAAATAACCACACCTACAACATAGAGCATCGGCTACTGTTTATCGAGAACATCAATTTCAACTTGAAAAAGCCGGAACTCACATTCAATCACTTGAAGCGCCTGTGGCACGCGCTGGTTAAGAACGCGGTCAGCGAGATTGAGACCAACGCCTTTCTGACTTGGCTCATCAAATCCAAGGAGACTTCCTCAAGACAGAAGACTTATTGCATTGGAGACACGCTGCTGAAGCAAGTGTTTAGCAATATCCTTTGCAACCCTCAGATGATGGATAATTTCACGAATATTAACATTGAAATTTTCAAGTGTTTTGAGAAATTTTTCGAGATTATCAACGAGAAGGAGGAATATCTGGACATCTCCAAGAACAACAGCTATAGAGTTCATAAATTCGATCATTTGATTGGAGTCGAAATAATCTGGCAAATGCTGCTAGTTTGCACTGATGAAAAGGTAAGCGTAGTTATGTTTTCTCAGTGATTAATAAAGAAATTAATTAGGTGCTCAAAAACATAAAGCATTTGATCGTTGCTCTGCATTTGAGAATAACCGGAACGAACATCGAAGCCAAATTGAACACGTGGCAGACTTTCGTAGCTAGATGCGTTGAAAATTTGCAAATTGGTATTCAGAAAAAGAACCCGCTTATTACGTTAAATGTGATCACGGTTCTGCATTCCTTCATCGTGAAGTAAGCCCCAGTTGCATTCGTTGGGATTTAATGAATCATTTAGTTTCGAAGGGAAGAAGTTCTTGCACAAGGACTCGCCAAACCCCGAGAACATCAGCTTGGTTGTCGCTGTGAAAAACGGTAATTTTGAGTACTTTTGATGTGTTAATAAGGAGTTTTTCAGAGGAGAGTTCTAAAAAGACGCTCTCGCTGCCAAGCAACGCCACACTGTTTTACCTCAGAAAGCGAATCGCCGAGGAATTTAATCTTCCTCTGTACGATTTTGAGATCTTGCTCAGAGACAATTTCAAGATTTCGAATGAGATAGAAGAAGAGTACACCGTTTCGGCTATAGGTAAGGAAGCAGTTCTTGAGTTTGTTATAAAATAATTCGTTTTACACTTTAAGCGAGCAAGGATAAAGACAGCGATAAGGATATTATCATCACACCAAAGCCATCACAGTCGGCCATCTCGATCACAAAAGACAAGTTCAAAACGCTGCTGGGAAGCAACCAAAAACTCATGGACACACTCTTTGATTTGCTTTCAAGCAATAATTTGAAAGTCGCAAACGATACCTGGGACCTCCTCTCTATTCTCCCTCCTAACAAGAGCTTGAAGACTGCTTTCGAAAAATTGAATATCGAAAACGAGGTAATCTCTACATCAAACAGACAGGCCCACTAACTTTTTTATTTCCTCTCAAGAATGCGTGGTTTAAGCTGATCGAGCTTAGTTGCACGAAGAAATTCCTTTATTCTCTTCAAATTCTCAGCGATATCTGCTCTGCTCCTAATGGGTAATTATGAATGCTGCTTAAGTGAGAATGATAACTGTATGCTATAGAGATCAATCGAAGAAAGATGCTTGGTGTCTCGAGTTCATTGATAAGAAAGGCTTTGACCATCTGATGAAGCTATTTGACAAGCTTCCGACCAGCGAGCTCAAAGACACCTTCTCAATAAAAGCCATGGCGACGCTGACGAAATTGATTGGATTCTTCATCGACAAGTGCAACAGCCGACTCCAGCTGGAGAGATCGAACCAATATAATATCACCGACATCCTCAACAAACTGCTGCAAGGCTTGCTGACAGTGACATCTGAGCCGTCGAAAGAGAAGAAGGAAAAGAACGTTCAGAAAGGTAAAATTTAGTTTAGTTAACCTATACATATCTCCTTTACAAACAAAAAAGATAATGAAAGAGTGAAAGCGAACGAAGAGTTCGTACATAACAGCTTCTGGGTCATTATCAGCCTTATAAAGATCGATCCTAGTCTCATCAACGGAATATATGGGTTCTCAGACCTCCGCTTGTTAATTCAAAAAGGTATTCTTGCATTGGCTTGTTCACTAGTGCTAAACACGCTTTTTTTGTAGGACTGATTGAGTCAACAGACTCAAAACTTCGTGAAGACATGACAAATAACTTTGCCTCTCTATCAGGCATCGCCTCACAGTTTAGCGAGAAAGCAAACACTCAAAAATTCAATAGTTTCTTGCTTGGGTTCCTCATAAAGAACTATTTGGGTGTCGTTGTGGACTACAGGGATAAATGCGAGCAGTTTTTCTCGCTGATTGATGCGCTCTATTGCAAAAGCACCACAAAAGATTTAGAGGCGACCAGCATCGATTTCAAAGGTCTCGCGCTCGATGTCATGGATATGATCACCAAATTGACTCCTTATGAGGTTTCTTCAACGGGAGAAAGAGACTATCTCCTGCAAGGCCTATTGAGACTCTTGGAATTGCTTTTCCGAAGAAGCTCTGCGATGAAAAATGCTGTGCTTGAAGATAACGCCTCCTTCCTTCTGGAAGTCGTGCATGTCTGTCTATTTGAAATTCCTGAAGGTAACAAACTCATTTTTTATTTTTATAAGCTCCAATGTCATTGATAATTAGACTATTCACCTGCTGTTGTACCGGCTCCAAAATGCAAAACCGTTGAGTCCAGAAAAGCCGCATTCCAGCTGCTTAACACGATCTTCTACGACCTCAACGACCGGTTGACTGAGACGCTCGTGGGCTATCTATTCAAGCCTCTGAGAAAGAACTTCTGGAGAACTGGGTCATATAGTGACTGGTATATCTTCCCAGTGCACGGTGAGAGGTCTAGGACCGGCTATGTCGGGTTGAAAAACCTGGGCTGCACTTGCTATATGAACTCATTGATGCAACAGTTCTACATGCTGCCAGCCTTCAGAGAATCTCTCCTCGAGACCGAGAACACTAACGTTAAGACCGAGGACCACGAAAACCTTCTCCTTCAGTTCCAGTTGATAATGGCTTCGCTGAAAAGAAGTCAAAAGCAATACTATGACCCAAGGAGCTTCTGTCTCGCGTTCAAGGACTACGAGGGAAAGCCGATCAACGTCGTCGAGCAAATGGATGTCGATGAGTTCTTCAACAATCTCCTTGATAAGCTCGAGCCTTATCTGAAGGGCTCAAAGAACGAGGGTATCATCAAGAGGATTTACGGCGGTATGCTGAGCAACCAGCTGATCTGCAAAGGCTGCCCTCACTCAAGGTAAGTAGTTGCTTGACTCAACGTTAACACTTTTAACTGTAGTGAAAGAGAAGAGCCATGCTTGGCCATATCTCTGAAGGTCAAAAATAAAAAGAATATCTATGAAGGCCTGCAAAACTTTATCCAAGGGGACATGCTAGAAGGAGACAACGCATATTACTGCGAGAAATGCGAGAAGAAAATCCCGACGCTAAAAAGAGTTTGTGTGAAAACTCTGCCAAATATCTTGATGCTTGTGCTAAAGCGCTTCGAGTTCGACTTCGACACCATGTATGCTCTCCATTCCAGGTTCCTAAACTCACTTTTTTCGTTAGGCAAAGGATGAAAGTGAATGACTATTGTGAGTTCCCCGAAGATCTTGACATGCGACCTTATACCCAAGGATATCTGAGACGCAAAGAGAAGGAGGAGGCTGGAGAAGCTTTGGATGAGAATGACCTAGCCGACCAAGCGTTCCCTCCGCAATACTACCAGTACAAGCTCCGTGGCGTGGTTATTCATGTCGGAACGGCTGAATCTGGACATTATTACTCTCTTATCAAAGACGGCTCCGAAAAATGGTTCGAATTCAATGATAATATCGTCAGACCCTTCTATATCCGCGACCTTGCCGATGAAGCTTTCGGTGGCGAGGAGAAGATGACCGGAAACCTCGGTAGTCTTTCCAAATCAGCAAAGGAAAAGCATAGAAATGCCTATCTGCTCTTCTATGAAAGAGTTGCTTACTTCGACGATGCTGGCAAACCCATCAAATCCCTGCTAATGAACGAAAACTCAGAGAACCAGGCGCTTGATGTCATGCCTCCAAAGATCCTCCAGGAGATCAGAGCAGATAACTACAAGTTCCAAATGACAAAGTACATGTTCGATAGAGACTACTCCGACTTGATCCAGCGCGTACTGAAGGCCAACGTAAACACTCTAGAACCTGCATCGCCAAATACTATGCCGAAACCTTCTGTGTTAAACATCGGAAAACTGAGCATTCTCTACTTCATGACTGTGATTCTCAGAGCGCGAGACCGCGACCGGCTTCCGCAGTTCCTTAAAGAAGTGAAAAAGGCATTGGCGAAATACTATGAACTGTCAAACTGGTTGCTAAATTCGTTCAGGGAAATCGACATTATAAAAGAATTTCTGGTGCACTGCCAAGTCCCTGACATGAAGTACTTCACGACAGGCCTCATCAAATTGGCCTTGGAGACCGTTTACCAGAGAGACAGCCAGCAAAGCTATGAGGACTTCAAGAAAAACAGCGCTATTGTCTCCTTGACAAACTCGTTTGTCTACGTGCTGTATGAATGCGAGGATCAATATAAGATGATGCCAAAGCTCTTCGAGGTCTTCAGCATCCTGGCGGGACTCGGGACATACACTAAGAACTATCTCTTGGAGCAGAGGACGATCGGAAGAATCATTTATGTCATCTTGAACCAAAAAGTCCCTAACAATACCTTCAAAGACTACCGAGAGCTCGTTAATTTACGAGCGCTGAAATCGGACGATGGCTTAGGTGACCCGACTAAGGAGGATGCCAGCAAGAAGCATTTAGAATCGATAAAATCTGTTGGTGAGATGATCGATAAAAAGAAAGAGAAGATGATGTTGGAGAACCTCGCGGTGAATTTCAATTCACTGGTCGCGACAGTGGCGAAGCTGGGACTTTCAATAGCGATGCCAGGGATGTCGAATGAAGACGGCAGCTTTGTTCAAATCGCCTTTGACGATTCAGAAAGGACCATTCTGTACTCGATAGAGGCGATGAAAGCGCTGTTGAAAGAGTCAAATACTAAGAATTCAAGGAAACTGGTCTCGTCGTTGATTGCTCATGTTTCGTTTAAGAAGGAAAGCTTCCTAAGCGACATTATCAAGATGCTGTACCAAGAAATGAACGCTCGTGACGATCAGGCTCTGAAGGTTTATTTGATTACGCTGGAGAAGCTGATGAGTGTTCAAGACGGTCTGGAAGCGCAAAGAGTAAATTTATTCAGTTCCGCTAATCTAATTGGAAACGTAGGTGGAAAAGGGAATGCAATGCTTCATTGAAGTGATGCGAGACAACGCAGAGTTCTACAAAGCGACGGATATGTTCATTGACTATTGTTTCAAGGTAAAGTTACTTCTTTGTTCTATTAGCTTAAGTCGCTTTCAGATGTGCTCGAGAAATCCAGCTGTGCTGAAGTACGCTTCTGAAAGCAAAACATTAGTGAAGCTAATGGACGCATGGATTCGAGATTTCACGAATCCTCTGCAGGGACTGTCAACTCAAAAGGTATTTGTAGCTGGTTAGAACAAGTGATTTATGGATTTAATCAATTAGATAAAGTTGTTTAAGAAACGTCAGGGATCGATCTCAACTCAGATGCTTTCACAAAGTAACAATGAGCAATTGACTAGGATTTCTAACTGAGTGAAATTTTGTAGATTCTAGTAAATTCACCGCGAAGATGCAAGACAGACAAGCCAAGCTGAAGAAAATCTTAAAGAATGATCCTGAGGATCTAGGACCTGAGTATGATTCCGATGAGGACTACTCGGACCATAAATTTGAGCTCACGGAGAAGCTTGATTACAAGTAATTATGATTTCGTATGACTGGTGCCTAATGCGTTTGTGATTAGCACTGACGGTACGACTTGGGTGTCAGCAATCGTGAATGACACATTAGACGAGATGCTTTCGATAAAGACGCCAGAGCGAAGTATGTGGGTGTATGTCGATGATGATAGAATCGCGCCATTCTCCAAAATGCAGCTCAGATACAAGAATGAAATTGATTTCTATCGATAATTTCTTGGGAGAAAATTGATCTGTATGGAATTCAAAATAACTTCATTGTGGTCAAAATCTTTGCAACTATACTAGAAACATGAAAAACTATTGATATGTAACTTCTGTAAGGATCGAATGCCATCCTGTCACACATAAACTAAAAGAATCTAGAAAATTTTATCTAGTGATTTGTTTTTCAAGCGAAAAATAATACTGAAATTTACTTTGATAAGACCAAGAGGGATTTGGCTGTGCATTTTGAGGATTCGTTGGAGATGGCTAAGGAAATGTAATAATGAGATGGGATGGAAGGTGGTGTCATAACGGCCATCATAAATTTTACTCAACATTCAAGCATTTTCAAAGCCACTATTATAGATCAATCGAAATAATAATATGGGAACAGGAAGAAATTTATGAATATCTTAGATTCCACAGCGATGCGGAGTGTAGTATCCAACAAGAGAGCAATAAAAAAAATTTATTACCACTATCTATTTTTAAAAATCAAACCAAAATAATCTGATTTAAACAAAGAGATAAAAACACATGGCTTTTTCACACATTAACGAAGATAGTTTTCTTCTATTCTTTGCATTTTCAACTTGTATTCTTCGATTCTTTTCCTTTGCTTATTGATAAAATCCTCTCGCTTTTTGTCCTTGTATTTGCTTTCTATTTCTTGTTTGATCTAAATAACCCATTAAATTTGCCAATAATCACTTTTTCTACCTGGTACGGGTTAAATTTAGTCTCGTGGCTTTGATACCGACTCATCATTTTCGATGCCAATGGAAGTTTGTCAAAGCTTCGCTCTTTCTCTTTCTCGGGACCTGCATTGCTAAGCTCATTCTCCAGTAATTTCTCTCTATGCTCTTGTATTCGCTGGATGGTTTTTAGTCTCTCGAGCGCTTGTATCTTCTGCTTCTGGAGATCTTCGAGCTTCTTTTGCTCTACTAAACTTCGTTCAAGCAATGCTGTCGTCTGTAACATTTGCCCGCGCCCTAAGAGATTATTATGTGTTATGAGATCAGACTATAAGCATCAATGCACCTCGAATTCGCACGTTCATTTCGGTTTTTTTAATTTCAGGGAGCTTGAAATCCTTGTGCTGGAAATGAAGGCTCCTGTTACTAGACCCCGTAGTTGAGACCTTCCCCATTGAAAAGTTATCGCTGACTCCAAAATCTTTGAGACTAGTGTCGTGATTTCGATTATAACTGTGCTTGCTGGTGGTGCTCCTCGACTGCAGCATGCTTCGTAGTTTATTCGCCTCGTTTTTCGTGCTGGTGGCCTCCTAAAAGCATTATCAGTGAGTTGGACTAGAATTCACTGCTATGTACTGTAACAAGCCCTAAAGCAGTTGGTTTGAACTCTTTCATCGAGAGTTCCCTCGTGGCTTCTTTATTATGTTCAAGCATAATTGAGTCGGGTAGGAACGGCATAACAGGATCAGTCTTCTTGTTACTAAAAAGAAATAGATATCAATATGCAAGCGTGAGTAGTCCTTTACATCGGAGATAACTGCTCGAAGGTGAATTGGTGATTATTGAACTCATTTTCTGTGTTTTTCTGAAGCGTCGAGCTGGACGGACTCGTATCGCCTTTTAGTTTCTGAAGCTCAAACTTCATAAGTCTGTTCTCAGCAAGCAGGCGCTCGACCTCCTGGATTGAGACATGGTTTTGTCTGAGACGTTCGTTCTCTTCTTTCAAAATCAGGAGTTTATTATGCACTTCTCCAATCGCTGAGCCTCCTTGCCGTCTCATGTTCAATATCTCTCGCAGATATTGTATCTATTCATTGCAGTTAAATATTGTCTCTCGGCCAAACAATCAAGTGCTCTTACTTCTTTTTTGAGTTTTTGAACAAGCTGATCGTCTGTGGCGTTAATTTGGTTCTGAGAGACTTTAGTCACAATCTATTAGCAGTGGTTAGGAATCTAAATTCGATCAAAAATTTGGATACCAGTCTCGCTCTCTCTGCGAATTTAATAGTGTTTAACGTCTCATCAACGCATTCCCTGGTAATCGTTATCAGTATTTCTCGATACTGCAGTTATTTTACGCTGTTGGAGTTAAAGCAGCAATAAGGCATGTCTGAGTATTTCCGCCTAAACTATCCTGTAGAAGCCTCGTGAGCTTCGAGTCTCTGTAAGGCACTGGGAGGTTACTCTTCGATGATAAGCTCTGGATGACCTTGCCTTAAATCACGAATCACATACTGAAACCACAGAGAATTAAATACCAAGCGTCGATAGCGAGAGATTGATCCCCTTCAGCTCTTTTAGATGATCAGTGCCGATGTCTTCTTGTTTTTTCAGTTTCTCCGAGCCAGCAAGATCACATAGGTTCAATTTCGCTTTCTAATGGAAGTTAATATGATGCAATAGCTCACATTAGCCTACTTGAAGTTTCCCGTTTTTATCAGCTATGGTTGATTCAACTAGCAACTGAAAAATCGTATGAGACCTACTGCTCTTGACGTTTTGAGCCGTTTGACGAGTATGTCGGTTCTTTTCGCCACGTTTCATCAACGTGATGCATTCTTCAAACGTATATACAGCATATTCGACGAGCCCTTCGACATATATCCCATCGAATTTATTCTCTCTTATCTGCAAGGGAGTGCTGGTTTTTTGATCCTGCAGCAAATCGTAAATTTTCTCGTTATATATCTGAAGAAACGAGCAGTAGACAGCCAATCTTTTTGAGGCATGCTCTGACGCGTTATATTGCTTGAAAACTTGGTTTATCATCCTCGGAATCACCCCGACGAATTGCTTATCGTTCTCAATGTCCTGAATGAAAGTCTGCTGAGCTCCTTTGCGATATAGACCGATTAGATTCTCCCAATCAGACCCGAACATCGTATGTGTCTTTCCTGAGAATTATATTGATTTAGAGTCGAATCTGGTCATGCCGGAATTGAGTTATATACCTGAGCCAGTCTGCCCATAAGCGAATACAGTGCTATGAAACCCGTTTAATACTGCAGGTACGTAATGTGAAACGGTGTCGAAAACATCTGATTGCGTGGAACTCGGGCCAAAGGCGCGGTCAAACTTCGCTTGAATGATGTCCGTCCGAGTGTTAACTGAGATGGAATTTTGCTAGTGAATGTAAAAAAACCAATTAGACTCAAATTGACCAGAAAAGTACGTTACCTGCTCGTTCGCTTCGACAGAGATCTCTTTCTCGTACTCGTTCTTGAGCGCTGGTCGTACTCTTATATAGACACGTATATTGCAACTAGTTGAAGAGTCCTTCTTTTCGTTGGTAGTTGTAGTTAGTGGTTCCATAATAAATAAAATAAGTTCTTAATTTGACGTATTACGCGAAATAATTTGTTAGTTGTGAGTGTTTATTTAAGGATTGAATTCATCTTACTCTGAAAACCAAACAACCATTTTTCTAAGTATAGATGGCTCGTTACGACTGAAATGAAGAGGACATAATATATATATTAATTTTTTTGATGAGTATTTTTTGGAAATATCTAATTCAGCTTTTACGTATGGAATGTAGCGGTTACATAAGCTGAAAACGAGCATAACGATTCAATTGCCATGGCGCTGGTCGCTATGAGGATATCCATCGATTAGCTTCCCCACCGTGATATCTATCCAATGTAAGGTGTAGATGTAGTCATTTCCAGACCAGCTCCCCGTAAAATCATAACTAAGCACGTAGATACCACGGTCACTGAGTTGTCACTTTCACATTACCACATGAGCTTTTTGCTAGGTAGGTAGTTCTTTCTTTTACAAGAGTGCGAGTTTCGAGGTCCCATATTTCGTAGCTGTTGTTTCCAACGTAGCAAGTTGAGGAATTGTCAAAGAAGACAACAAGGTATGGCCCATACGGTAGAACTTCATCAACAAAATAATATTTGTCAACAAAGCTCAAGCTATCAAAATTATAGCTCGAAAGATAAATAAGGCTTCCATTACCAACGCTAAAGTATGTATCGAGATCGTAACTGTGCTTTTTGGATTTGAGGAGGCAGAATACGCCGTAAAATTTATCATGAGTACTATAAGGTAGGCACTTAATAATTTCGGGGTACTCCCTTTCAGTAATGCGATTGGCAGAGACGATTCCATTCGTCAGATTAATAGTAGCATACGTCAGGAGACTGTTGTCACCAAACTCATACCAAGTAGCCATGATTTAGTCGTTTCCTAGAGCCTCATTCCAGACACATTTAAAGATAGAGCCATAGCCATGGTGATATGTGGTTGTAACAGTGTGTTGAATAAGTGTACCGTCATTAACAGAGGAACCGATAGTGAAGCTGGTCAGGTTAACCATACTCGCAGCCGCCTCGTAAAAAACATAAAGAGTTTTACCTATAAACGCAGCGTAAAGAGCGCGTGGATAGAAAGTGACATTGAGGTTGTTATCAATTCTGAATCTCCCCACTGCAGCACCCCCATCAAGTGGTTGTTGATAAACTCTTACAGTGGGGATTCCAGTTTCATTGTCTGATTTGAGTGCGATGATAAAGCCATGAGCAATTAAATCAGGATCAAAGATCTTGTGTTTGCCAAAGTGGAGGGCAGGACCAACATAGCTAAGACCGGTAACATTCCCTCCAACACTGAGATTTATGCTGTCAATGCTCTTGATGAAGATGTTCAGATGATAATCACTCATGTTCGAATAACCTCCTGATGAAGTCTGGTTCAAGGCGAAAAGCTGAAGCTCGTTATTGTTGTTACTCTCAACCAATGTATACGTCGCTGCTTTGGTGGAGTTTGTTTCATTATAATTGACAACAGCCACTGGGCCCTTCGAGAAGGAAGTTGGGAAACACCAACCAGATGCATATGAGAAAAGAAGCCAAACAATACCAATTTTCACGAATGTTTGCATTCTTTTTTTTGGGAATCAAATTTTCATATACTATAGAAATTGTTCCTATAAATCACCACAATTGGTTTCTATATTTAGATTGCTATATTTAGCGTTGAAGCTGCTCGCAAGTTAACTGTACTATTATGACGAAGTTCTTTGGATTTATATATTTATATATATTATTCCTAAAGATCTTCTCACACGCGGATCCTTATATTTAGATTGCTATATTTAGTGTTGAAGTTGCTTGCATTTTAACTGTACTCTAATGATGAATCAATGCTGGCGCCAAGAGTGAATAGCAGCGAGAAAACAGGTTGCCGTGTATTTTTGTGACTAATTTTAGAAAATTACTTTAGGGCTAATGAAAAATAATTCCAGATAACATTACTAATCTTCGAAAGAGATATATAAAGCAAGAATAGCATTTCTATGCTATTCGAGCTTGAAAGCCAAAAGTTTAATTAATAAATAAACGAATTGATGACGAATTAAATGCATTTCAAGTAAAACGGCCTATATTGTCAATATGAAAATCTCTTATCATCTCATGAATGGGAGAGGATTGCTTCTTATATTGAAATTTCACTTTTCTAGTTGAGTGTAGGCTTGTACTTTATTAGAAGTTCTTTCTTTTTTCACCGTCTTGATATTTTTATCTCTGTCAGTTTCAAATCTGAAACTATTAATGAATTTGCCCTTACAAATACAACTTTCATAAAAATTGGTTGTTGCGTAGATAATTCAGAAAATTTAGGAAACATGGCAGACGTCACCTCACAGAGAATTTACTCAGCAGAACAGATCGTCGTCCCTTCAGACCTCCCCACGCTTCTCAAGCACTATTCTAAGGAGGTGATCAGAGCGAATCCTAAGGACATTATCGCATTTTCCGCAAAGTAATACTATCAATTTCATATTTTGCTCTGAAACTCCCTTTCAAATCAATTAGATATTTTAGAGACCTCGCCGACAAGAAAAGTAACCATTTAACCCCTTTGCCCCTTCAATAACATTCTCTCTACTAACTAGAAGCTGAAAAAGAAAATAATCAGATGTCTGAAATCCAAAAACCCGACTCTAAATACCATGCTTGATTGATTCCATTATACAGTTTACTGAGAGAAACCTTTAACTGTTAATCTGCTTGGTTTATGAGCTTTTACTTCATAAATTTTGAAATGTTCTTTCATAGCTGTATTTTTGTTAACTGAGCTTCAAAATTTTGCTAAAACAATAATTCCTTTGAGTTACCTACTGAGCAAAGTGCTTAATTCTCTAAGGTTCACGCCTTGCGAATTTTAAGGGGATTTTTCCTTTTGAGCTACATTGCTGAGAAAAAAAAAAGCCCTTAGATTAATGCTAAATTAAAAGATTACGCTCTGAAGTATTAAAATAAAAGGAAAAAACTAAATTAGAGATGATCGGTGCCTGCAAGAAATCTTTCCCTGGACTCTTTTCAATCGTAGAAATCTCGCATGAATTTCCTCTCATAGTTTTCTTTGATAGACCAAATACTGCTTCAGCGAGGGATCCATCACCGTCGACTTGGTAACAAGGCGTTGGCGTTTTTTTTGCTTAATTATATATGCCTTAGCCAAAATGTGATACCCACCGCTTCGACGTCCCTATCCCAAAGCAAGCTACCACCAACAAGAAAGAGCTGTTGAAGTATTACCAAGAGTTCCAAATCCTCAGAAGAATGGAAATCGCTTGCGACAACCTTTATAAGAATAGAGAAATCAGAGGCTTCTGCCATCTTTACGACGGACAGGTTCGTCTCGCACCCCTTGAAACTTGCTAACCTAAGCGCTTGTGTGTAGGAAGCTATTGCCGTCGGTATCGAGGCTGCTGTTACCTGGGAAGATTGCTTGATCACAGCTTACAGAGACCATTGTCAACAAGTAAAAATTCGTGTTGATATACATTGGCTATATCTCGTTGTTAATAGCGTTTGAGAGGAGACACCACTCACCAAGTCATCGCTGAGCTTATGGGTAAGAGAACCGGCTCAACCAAAGGAAGAGGAGGATCCATGCATCTTTACAGAAAGAAGAACAACTTCTACGGAGGTCACGGTATCGTCGGTGCTCAGGTCCCAATGGGCGTCGGTCTCTCTTTCGCTCTTAAGTACTTGAACAAACCAAATGTCGCAATCGCAATGTACGGTGACGGTGCTGCTAACCAAGTAACTTAGCAATCTTAAAGCATGCTCTAATATCCACAATATAGGGTCAAATTTATGAAGCTGCCAACATCGCTGGTCTCCAGAAGCTCCCATGTCTTTTTGTTTGCGAGAACAATAAATACGGTATGGGTACCATCAACACACGCGCTGCTCACAACCCAAATTTCTACCAAAGAGGCGATCTTATCCCTGGTATCAGAGTAATATATCGCCTTGAAACAACTTAGAGAAGCTGATTAATTTATTTCTTCATAGCTTGACGGCCAAAACGTCCTTGCAGTCAGAGAGATTGTCAAACTCGCTAAAGACTACGCTATTCAGAACGGCCCAATTTTCTTGGAAATGGAAACTTACAGATATCACGGTATGACACGCTTACTCTGCTTTCCTCTAACTAATCTACTTAGGCCACTCTATGTCTGACCCTGGTATCTCTTACAGAACCAGAGATGAAATCTCCAACATGAGAAAGACCAGAGATTGCATTGAATACGTCAAGGGTCTCCTCCTTAACAACAACCTCGCCACCGAACAAGAGCTCAAGGTAAATATTTCGCTTAGGCGCGCTCGAGCTTACATTATTCGTCAAAATAGGATATCGATAGAGCCGCTAAAGAGGAAGTCGAAGCCGCCGTCGAGCAAGCCAGAAAGGATCCTTTCCCTAATGAAGATGACCATCTTGAAAACATCTACGTCAACAACACCGATTGTAAATACATTTATTGACTGAATTTGTGTTCTTACTAAATAATATATTAGTTTGGATCAGAGGTATCGAATACACCCAATCCCGCTACCCAAAGGCATAAGTTTCACGCAGGCTTTCTAACCGACGCTTCGAGAAATTTCGGCTCAAAAAAAATTTAGTTTGGATGTATGGCTTTAGGCAGGTAGTAACTTAAGTGCACATCAGATACAATTACTTGAGCATGCTCCAAACAAACAGTATTAGCTTCTATATACATAATGCTGCATTTCTTGAAGTAGAATTCTATCAAACCCCATTTAAAGCGAAACAAATCTTACAACACAACAACGAAATCGCGATATAAAACACTGGGACTTAGGCTCGGATGATTTTCCTTGAGAAATCACACGTGTGTTTTTCGAGGAAAAACGCCCTTGTATTTAGTGTTAAACGCTTCGAAAATATCTAATATTTTCAAAAATGCATTCTAATACAGGAACGAATCAGCGCCAAGGCAACAACAACCGTCGCCAGGGCGACGAGAACCAAAGCCCTGCTCAACAACAGCAGTCTGGAGCTGCAACCAGGCAACAACAACAGCAGCAACAGCAACAACCAGGGGGCATGTCAATATGGAAAATGATGCTCATGTTCTTCGTCGTTAACCAAATCATCAATTTCTTCATGCAGCAAGTCAACCCGCAAAAGAACCCTAATCTCTTTTCAAATGTGTTCGAAGTTGACGAGCCTTTTGAGTTCAGAATGTATATTTCAAACTCTTCTATTTTCGATCCGATGGATCTCGAGCCTGTTTGGATCGAAAAAAACCTCTCGTATAACTACGACCCAAGCAATAAAAGAGAACTCGTGTTGGATTTCAACTTCGAGGACCAAATCGCGAAGAACGAAACGATTAGTCTATGGGCTCATTTCTTCTTAGACTCTTTGAGAGACCCTCAGAGTGCGAATTACTCACAAATCGCCCATCATCTGTTCCTCTATGAAAAAGTTAGTAAGTATACCTGTAGTAGGCAAAAGGCAATAAATTTTGAATTATCATTCTAGGTCTGATTGACTATAAAACAAAGAAAATCAAAAAAGTCACGGGGGAAAATTTACTTTTCGGTAGTAACACAACCAATAAGACCACAAAAGCAACTGAGAAGAAAGAAGAAAAGACAAACGACACAAAGAGTCAAGAGAAGCACTCTGAAGGTCGAACTGCAAGAACGGGAGGAAGAAAAGGTGAAAATGAACTTGGGTATGTGAAACCAGTGACACCAGCTGTGCCTGAGGTCAAATATCCTCATTTACGTTCGAAAATCTGGATTCAATTCGTGCATGATACCAACCAATATCATCCTAACCAAGTGCCGCCTTTCCTTCGTAAGTCCTTTACAGGAATTGTTATGATTAATTTTTATTGTTGTTGTTAGCATTGAAGATGCACTTCGAAACCAAGACTTACTCACCGATCATCGACGTTTCGCAGTTTTGGGCAAGAAACAAGGACTTTGTTGCATTAGACGAGGATTTGGAGAATAAGACACAGAATGTTACCTTCGAATTCAACACGTACTGGATATGGAAGTTCATGCTTGAGAAGCAAATGGGGCAAGCGAACTCCATGTACGAAGAGTGGGGAATCGAAAACAGCAGCGATGAGCTTAAGGTAAAAAAAGCTTTTAAATTTTTTGTTAAAAATAGAAAATACGTTTAGGAAATGTTTATGGACTCTAATCCATACCTCGTGGCTGTTACTATGATTGTGTCTCTTCTGCACTCTGTCTTCGAAATCCTCGCTGTGAAAAATGGTGCGAATAACTTCCTTATTTTCGCTCTAACCTCTTGCTTAGATATCGCTTTCTGGAAGAACCTCAACTCACATAAAGGAATTTCGTTGCGAACGCTGTACGTCAGCTTTGTGTTCGAGGTCATCGTCTTACTCTACCTCTTCGACAACGAAACGTCAACTTTGATTCTCATTTCCTCAGTCGTCGAGCTCGCGCTAACGATCTGGAAAATCTTCAAAACGACCAAATTTAAAGTAAGTAGCTTCTCAATGAAAAACAGCGTTAAACCCTTAATAGCCAAGAGAGGACGGCAAATTCCCATACTACTCATTGGATTATAGAGAAGAATATAAGTCCAGCACTCAAGAATATGACAAGCAGGCTACCAAATACTTGATTTGGATCGCAATTCCGCTCTTCTTGGGTTATGTGGTATGTTAATTTCGCAAGTGCTCAGAGGATTCATCGAATAATGATTAGGTGTATTCCTTGCTCTATGAAACTCACAAAGGATGGTACTCTTTTGTGATCCAGACGCTCGTCGGCTTCATCTACGTTTTCGGTACTCCAAGCTTGGTTTCTCGTTTTCTAACTATTACCCAGGATTCATTAATATGACACCGCAACTCTATATTAACTATAAGCTTAAATCTGTGGAGCATATGCCTTGGAGAACGATGATTTACAAATTTTTAAATACAATCGTCGACGATTTGTTTGCTTTCGTCATCACGATGCCGATATTGAAGCGTCTTGCTTGCTTCAGAGATGGTAAGTGCTTCAACCTTCTTGGCTTTCTAACCCATTTTTACAGATATTATCTTC
>ENA-UOTZ01000322-UOTZ01000322.1-compost-metagenome-genome-assembly--contig:-NODE-322-length-40894-cov-6.025333_pt1 | contig 40894 bp, 33 predicted proteins | sample MGYA00238144_ERZ746983 | MGnify/ENA primary metagenome ERZ746983 (study PRJEB28759, sample SAMN06268863) | compost metagenome | isolation source: single cell | place: USA: California, Emeryville, Joint...
CCAGATATCTCAGGGCGCTCGCTGAAAGGAGGGACCAGAGTTTTTATCAAGAGATCAAAGGACCTATATTAGAAATTTTCAAAACGTCATTCCGTTATCTGAATGATTCAATGGATATCGAGAATATTGAGGAGGAAGAGAATATGTCAGAGGTAGTTATGCTGTCGGCTGAGAAAGCCAAGGAGTTTGTGTTGAACAAAGCGCGGTGCTGGTTAGAAAACGGGCTTTTTTATTTTAAAAACGTGCTTGAAGGGTTCAAATTCCCTACCGGAAGTCAAAGCATTGATTCTCTAGTATTCGATGCTTTGCGAACTGCAGGAAGCCAGCCCAGAGACCAAACTAGAGCAATCGCGTAAGATAATCGACCATATTTGAGCAATTAATGACTAATAGATATGACATCGCTATGACTCTGATGAAAATGTCGAGGAAGGACGTGCTTCAAACAAATCTTCTTAACCTTGGCTCGTTAATCGCCGAAGGGCTCGCAGAAAGAACCAATGAAGTAATAAAATAGAATTATCCCATTAATTGACTTTCCTACAGGCTAGACTGTTCGCTTGCAAAGCAACAACTGATTTGATTCAGCTAGCAGCTGAATTTGGCACGATCGAACAGCTAGTCGCAACTCTTTTCCCTCGTATTAGCTTGAACCGTTTTCATCCAAATGATGTAAGTATGAGATTAATTACAGGGGGTAACTCTAGTTATAGGAAATCAGTACTGTCAGCAAGAACACATGGCATCATATCTTCAATGAGACCGCAATGAAAGGGCGGGAGAAGGAGATACTAACTAAGTTGACTCCTGAATGCAGTGATTTTTACCAGCTGGAGTTGAACGAAACAAATGGCGACGTCCAAGTAGCGGCTTGCGGTGCAATTGAAGACCTGTTCAAGAACTCTGAAGCAAAGGCGAAATTGTCAACGCTCATTCCACAATTCTTAGAGGCGCTCTTTGAACTGGTGAAAGACCCGAAATTGGCGGTGAGTGACCGCAGTTTCGATGCTATGGGGTCCATTATTCTGGAGTTTCCAACAGAATGCGCTTCGTTCTCGACCGGTTTTCTGCGATTAGGATTCAACAACATCTGCTTTGGAAATGACAAACCCCCTGATGCTGCCGCCGGATTCATTAGAGCACTTTGCAGAGCCTATAAAGATGTAACCTTGCAGTTGTAAGCCATCACCTAATAATTTTTTTTAGCTTGAAAAAGAGATTCTCAAGAAAATAGATGACTATATGATGATGATAAAGAATCCTAGCCAAGAAATCGACATAGACGTAAGTCCCTTCGATACCAAATTAGTTTATAAGTGGATTACCACCTAGACCGACAGTTATCCTCAAGGCCGAAAGATGAAGCCACAGAACTGGGAAATATCGCTTGGAGGACTCGTGTTAGCTAGTCAAATAATTCTCAATGTGGTCCCTGAAGAAATCGACAATTACATCGTCAAAGTCATTGACGTGGTCACTTGCGAAGAGAGCTCCACGGCTAATGAGCTACGGAAACGGGGTTGGAAGATTTTGGGCGATTTCTACATCAAAATATCAAAGGTCTCGCTCAGGAACCATTTCACGCCGATGGTGAACGCTTGGGTCAGAGATTATAATAGTAGACTAACAAACGATTTCCCTCTCTAATTTATTACCTCTAGACTCTGATAAGCAATTAAGCGATAACGCCGCATACTGTATAAAGCAGCTATCAAGAAAGGTCCCAGTCCATGTGCTTAAATCAAAGGTTGATACTATGACAGCGAACAGTATCGAGAGTGCATGTACAAAAACATTATAGAATTCGAGTGTAGCACGCAGATAAGAGTTTTCATCTGTTTTGTAAAATACCAAGCATTAAATTCAAATCAATAGCAAAACCCTCATGACTTTTTCGTTCTTAGACAGCAGTTTATTATGATTTAGCTCTTTTCGTGAAGGTTTCTTCAAAATTTAATTAGGTCATTCTAAAATTTTTTTACAAGCTAGCAGATCTTAGGACTATGATAAAGAAGGTTATAAGCTTCACATTGAAGCTGATTATCCCTTTGATATTGACAGACCTGCTGTTGAACGGTGGTTCGACGGGAGAGCTGTTGTCATTGAGGCTGGTTGATGGAATATGCGCAATCATTCGATTATCATGGATAACAGCGATTTCTTTGCTGACTTTGGCGATGTTTCTTTCGGTGTCGAAGTATGTCTACGACACCGTGCAGAGGATGCTGCCGAAGTACACAATAAGGGACCAGCTGCAGATTGGAAAAAACTTTTATGACTTGCACAGAAATACAATGCAGCCAATGCCTTGCTATAAATGCGCTAACCAAATTGAAAATTCTGAGTCGTTCATTGCGCTGCCCAGAGAAAATCAAAGAGATTTGACTTTCCATGTGAATTGTTTCGTTCAAAGACAGTTTGAAATCAGGTATATCCGAAAAACTCCGAAGCCGAAAACAATCCTTACAGGAGCAAATAACAATCATGAATAGTTTGGATGGAAGATGGGGCAGTATTTAAATGTAAAGGGTTGCAAATTTTGTTTCGATAAATAAGAAGTGGCTGCAATGAATTCTACAAAGGAGCCAGATTATTTACAAGAATTTGCTGGGCGATATTATTAGAGCTGAAGGCATTGCTGTTTTGTGGAAAATTTCCTTTTGTACTGGTCTTGTAGTGTTCTGTTGATATGATGAGAGTTCTCAGAAGCGATAGATTGTATATATTTCGGATTTTCATGGAATTCCTATATGTATAATTTTCAATAAGTTTGTCATGATAATCCTGAGTGATTTCTATGAAATATAGGAGACACATATTTTTCTATATATTGGACCAATTACCTATTAAATGTGCGTATATTAATAGATACTTTGGGTTCTGATTATGAATTTTATGATAGCAATCAACTTTCCATTATGTAACAATGAAGGTTCAGAAGTAGCAACACGTCTGTTGGTCGAGAGAACAGAATGTATTTTGGATTAGTATACATTGAATTTTTGCTTATTTTTGAGCATTTTAATATCATTTGTGTCTTTTTGGAATAATGATATCACTGTGTGACACCAAGAATCTCACAATACTTAATACTATTCGAATAAATACATATTTTGGAATCAAACCGCGGAATTGTACTTGATATATTGCCTAACATAAACAAATACATCAAACTAGATGGTTTTCGATGTTGCTATTCTTCTTAGCCATCTCTCATAACTTATCTATCTAATAGAAAGGGAAAGGAATAAATTGTTGTGGTTTTGTTGTGGGTTGTTGGATTCAATTTTCGATAATATGATATGATTCTCAATACTCATCCTTAGCTATGAAGAACTGTAACAGAGCATTAATGACGAACTAAGGAAGTTATAGTTACTGATAATTTTCATTATTATTAATAGTTAATCATTTATTGATAGGCGATGAGGTCTGCACTTTGGAAAAGGATTCCTGTGCTATCCTCATCAAATGCTTCCTTGAACGGTGAGTTCTTAGAAGCATTTTCTGTGTACGATAGAAGGGCCAGCCTCCTCGTACTCACTCTTGCTGATCCAGTTGGCCTGGAAGGTGCTCAGTGAAGAAAGGACGGAGCCTCCGATCCACACAGAGTACTTTCTCTCAGCAGGAGCAATGATCTTGACTTTGATGGTCGAAGGAGCAAGAGATACCAACTCCTTGTTAAGTCTCTCTGGGAGACCATTGATCATGGTAGTACCACCAGACAAGCAGACGTTCTGATAGAGCTCTCTTCTGGTGTCGACATCGCATTTCATGATAGAGTTAAAGACAAGTTCATGGATGCCTGGGTATTCCTTTCCAACGTACGAAGAGTCGAAAAGAACTTCAGGAGCTCGGAATCTTTGAGAGCCAATCGTGCAAGTGTTACCATCAGGAAGCTCATAGACGACATCGTGGGTGGAGCTTTCTTCAGCTTCTTTCTTGGCTTGCTTGAAGTCGAGAGCAACGAAACAGGTTTGTTCCTTCATTTCTCGAACAATTTCTCTCTCAGCGGACGAGGAGAAGTTGTTTCCGGTTTCAGTCATGAGTTTTACGAGGTAGTCAGTGATATCTCTTCCGGCGAGATCGGTTCTCATGATAGCATGAGGGAGGGAATAGCCTTCGAAGATCGGGACAGTGTGAGCAACACCATCTCCGATGTCAAGAACAATACCAGTAGTTCTTCCTGAAGCATAGAGGGAGAGGACGGCTTGGACGCCAACATAGAAGTTTGGAACGTTGAAGGTCCCGAACATGACGTCAATCATCTTTTCTCTGTTGGCCTTGGGGTTCATTGGAGCCTCGGTGAGCATGCATGGGTGCTCTTCTGGTGGGACTCTGAGTTCATTGAAGTAGCAGTGATGCCAGATTTTCTCCATGTCGTCCCAGTTAGTGATCATACCGTGCTCGATTGGGTATTTCAGGTGGAGGATACCTCTTTTGGCTTGAGCCTCATCGCCGACGAAAACATCTTTTCCGTCAAGCCCGATCATCATAGCAGGATTCTTTGGGCGACCGACGATTGAAGGAAAGACTGTTTTTGGAGCCTCTTCGCCAGCGATACCAGCCTTGCACATACCCGACCCATTATCAATAACAACTGCAGGAATTTCGTCTCCCATTATGCTTCTTTGCTTCAGAAAGATACTTCTTTAGAATTTTTGTGATTGTGATTATAATTTTTTTCGTATGTGAGAATTTATAGACCGATTTTATTTTGAACGGTATCAAAACCACCTATTGAAGCTTGAACTCATTAAGGGTATCAAATCGTTGAGCAGAAATGAGTCTAATGAGGTCACCGCCATAACTCTGAGAAGAGGGAAGAAAAGTGAGTAACAGGAATAAGATTTGGTCAAGCGCTTTTGCTAAACTGCTATCTAAATCATTTTTTGAATTCGAAGAAGTTTTCTTTTGAATTTTGGTTTCAAGAGTAGAAGTGTAAAAACTCACGGGATTTTGAAAGTAAAGCGATGCGATTATGTTTTCAAGGCACAAATTATTTCAGCTGAACCGTAAAATCTTTGTGATGGAAAGGCTTTTTGAATTCATATCAGTTCAACAGCCGAAGTTTCCACATAGAACTTGGAAAGAGATTCAAGATTTCTGTTCTCAAAATCGGTATGAAAAAATTTGATAGCGTAATTAAACGCAGTGCAAAAAAATTAACCATATCAGATTGTGGTGATTCTATTGTCGATCCATCAGAATTACCCTGCACTTTTTGAAGAGAGATCCGCTGTTGAGTTGGAAGAAGCAAATCCTAAACGGAGCAAACAGAATTCCTGGTTTTCTTTAAGAGGGAACTCAAAATGGCGATCAATCGATAATAATCCGTGGAAAGTGAAAGCAATTAACAAACAAGTCTGAAAATCTGATAATCGCATATAAACCGGGTTTGCTTGATGGTCCAGACCCGGTCTGAGTGAAATATACTTGGTTCGGAATGATATTATTCTGGAAGTTAAGATGAAATATAGATTGTAGAGATATTCAACAAGGCTTATCGAAATCCAAACAAAGCATAGATTTCTCAGAGTAGTTATGGAAGCAAATAGCTTTCTCAACGGAGTCAAACTTAAACTAACAAGCAGAGTAGTATAGATTCGTTAAAGATTTTTTCATTCCAATTCGATACTGCTTTATTTAAATTTATGATGTATTTTATCAGAATTACAGCCGAGATTAAAAAAATCAACAGACTCTCTCAAGAAAAATATGAATTTCTGGATGATATTCCGAAAAGTCTATGAGTGTATACATACCGGTTCGTTTTAAGATGCAGCAGAAAATTCTTCGATATTGCCATTTGTAATTGATTCTGAAAATCAAAATGTTTTCTGTAGATAAAGTCAAAAAAAGTCATTTTAATTTCAATATCTGCCAAAGGCCAGGTATCCCATCCTCAACAGTTAGATAAGTTTAGGAATTAGCGTCTGATGAAGACTTATTTCATCCATAATTAAGAAAATTTCATTATGAAACTTGATGAAATAGACGTTTGATCAGAATCCCTCGTAGAGATCTGGCATACACACATTTTTTAGGGCATCTCTTTATTTATGAGGCAAATTTAAATATTTTCAAAACCAAGGCATTGAAAAAGCTTGATCGTACCAATTCATACTTTGTTATTGTCATTAGTTATTTATTTGTTGATAAGCGATGAGGTCTCCACTTGAAAAGCACTATCCTCATCAAACACTGCTTCGAATAATCCAACTCAGAAGCATTTTCTGTGGATTATTGAAGGTCCTGCTTCATCATACTCATATTTGCTGATCCAATAGGCCTGTAAAGCAGTTAATGAAGAAAGGATCGATCCTCCTATCCAAGACGAATATTTCCTTTCTAGAGGAGCAGCGACCTTAATCTTCATGGTTGAGGGAGCAAGAGAAACTAACTCCTTAGTCAACCTCTCAGGAAGACCACTGATCATGGTCGTCCCGCCAGCAAGGACCACATTCATATACAGATCTTTTCTGAGACCGACATCGCATTTCATGATAGAGTTAAAGACAAGTTCATGGATGCCTGGGAACTCCTTACCAATGAGGGAAGGTTGGAAGAGGGCTTCAGGGGCTCTGAATCTTTGAGAGCCAATGGTAACGGTGTTACCATCAGGGAGTTCATAGATGACATCGTGGGTGGAGCTTTGTTCTGCTTCCTTCTTGGCTTGGTCGAAGTCAAGAGCAACGAAGCAGGTCTTTTCCTTCATGTCTCTGACGATTTCTCTTTCGGCAGAGGTAGAGAAGCTGTTTCCGGTTTCCTTCATGAGCTTCACGAGGCAGTCAGTTATTTCTTTTCCAGCAAGATCGATTCTTAATATGGTATGATTGAGAGAATACCCTTCATAAACTGGAACGCTGTGACAAACGCCGTCGCCAATATCCAGAGCAATACCAGTCAACCGTCCGCTAGCATAGAGTGAGAGAACACCTTGGTTAGCAACATAAAAATTTGGCACATTGAAGACATCGAATATGACTTCAATCATCTTTTCTCTGTTGGCCTTTGGAGTGAGAGGCGCCTCGCTAAGCAGACAATTGTGTTCTTGGGGAAGAACTCTGAGTTCGTCGAAGTACATATCTCGCCATAGCTTTTCCATAGCTTCCCAGTCAGTGATCATACCACGCTCAATTATGTGCCTGAGCTGAAAAAGTGCTCGATATCTGTTTTTAGGGATGTCGTCACCGATGAAAATGGATTTTCTGTCATCTCCAATCGAACATGAAGTGGCTTTTGGGCGACCAGCAATCGAGAGTAAAACAGCTGTTGGAACCTCTTCACCACCAATGCCAGCCTTACATGTAGCCGATCCTATGTCAATCACAACCGCAGGAACTTCATCACCGATCATTTTTGCGACTTCTCTTCAGAAATGTGAATTATTGCTAAATAAAATTTTTAAACGGTATCATCAATTTCTTGAACAGAAAATTAATTCTTGAAGTGTTATGGTAGAGATATGTTTACAGTGCTTGGCGGAGTTTTTATCGGCCAGCGTTGCGAAATCACCAAACAAATCATTTTCTGAAAGTCGAGACTTTAAATTTGACGTTTTATCAACAAATCGAATGACTTTCAGGGGTTGGATTGTAATGCGAGAGGGGTTATGGATTCGAGACCTCAGTTTGCGTTAGTTGATTAAGCGAAGAGAAACTTTTCCTGAACTCTTCCGGTGAGAAGTAGTACTCCGAAAATGCTTTTTTCTCAGATATTTAAATAAGAGTTAAACAACCAAATTTGGTGAGTTATTATTAGATACAGTATAAGAAACGCACAAAATATTTGCAGTCGCATTAAAAAGCTTGGTAAAAAACTAATTTGATATCAAAATGGTATGAATGACGAAAATTCTTACATCTCAACTTCGATAGAATTTTTGGTTTTTTTCTCCTCTCTATCACTCTTATTCCTTATGCTTATAGAACGGATAGTGAAGGTGAATCGCAATCATATTGATATCTCACGCTGGTTAGATTTTCAAAAAAGAGTACTGAAGAAAAATACTTAATCTATTAATTACAGAAACAACTATACGATCGACGATTGATGAAATAAGATCACAAAATTTTGAGGCTGATTTCTAATGCTTTAAGGGAAAATATCTTTCTGACCTGTTATTTTTTCCGAGCGTTGTCAACTAGTGAAATGAATTCCATTCCTCAATATATTCAAGAATTGCTGAATTGCAATTGTTTTAATGAGTTTCATTTTCTATTTCAGAGAGATTATTGCTATTTATTTCAATTTTTTTGGCTCTTTTTTAAATCAAGACTTCTGGCTGCAAAATAATAAGTACCTTAATAGAAACCTTTCGCCTAAAACAAACAAATTCTTCGCTAATCTGCTGCTGAGAGCAGGATTTCAACTGAAAGTAGATTAGAAGCTGAGTTATTTAGTTTAAATATTTGTGACAACAGATGTTTCTATGGCACTGCTTTATACTGAGAGACCGATATAGGAGAGACAAATGATCACTATTGCTAATACACACTCGCAATCTCCAGCAGACAAGGGCACAACCAATCCATTTTTTTAATTAAACCGTTTATTAAGCTGATGCATTAGCGCAGTATTTATACGACGAGATTTAATATGGAATCTATCCTCCTCGAAATACTTCTTTTCAACATTTACTACTAGCACTTTTTATGTACAATTGACGGACCGACTTCCTCATATTCTTCACGATCGATCCATTTAGTTTGCCAAGTGCTAAGTTTGGAAAGTATTGAAGCTCCAATCCAGGAAGAGAACCTTCTTTCGGCAGGAGCAACGACCTGAACCTTCATATCGGAAGGAGCAAGAGAAGTTATTTCTTTTGTAAGTCGCTCAGGAAGTCTCGTAATCATGGCTGTCCCACCAGCCAGACAGATATTCTGGTAGAGCTCTCCTCTGAGATCGACATCACATTTCATGATGGAGTCAACCGCCAATTCGTGAATCCCTGGGCCATCCTTACTGATCAATTTAGGATTGAACAAAATTTCAGGACCTGTGAGTCTTTGAGATCCAACAGTGATACTCTTGCCATCAGGAAGTTGGTAATCGTAATCTTGGCTAGCTTCTTTTTTCGAAGGGTCATATTCGAGGGCAACAAGACTACTCTTTTCCTTTAAATCTTGGGCAGCTTCTCTAATGGTGAATGTAGGGAGGTTGCAATCGGTGTCTTGAATAACTTTGAGGAAATACTCAGTGAGATCTCTTCCAGCGAGTTTGATGCTTTGAGTTGCTTGATCGAGTGGATTTCCTTCAGAGACAGGAGCAGCGTAAGAAACATGGTCACCGCAAGCAAGAACGAGACCGGTGGTTCTTCCTGAAGCATAGAGAGAGAGAACTGCTTGATTGCCAATATAGAATTGTGGAACATTGAATTTTTCAAATATAATCTCAGCCATTTTTTCTTTGTCGGCTTTTGGAGTGAGAGGAGCTGCCGTCAAAAAGCAAGGTTGATCTTCGGGCGCTATTTTGAGCTCATCGTAGTAGCAGTGGTTCCAGATCTTCTCTATGTGAGCCCAATTGGTAATTAGCCCATTTTCAATTGGATATATAAGCGCTAAGGTGGCGTTTTTACCCTTGGTTTCTTCACCTATGAAATACTCCTTCATTCCACCAATCATAATACCTTTGGCTTGGCCAACAACCGTCCTAAAGACAGACTTTGGTACTTCTTCACCAGCCACACCAGCTTTACAGAAACCTGATCCATTGTCGATAACTACGGAAGCGATATCAGCCGTTCCAGTTTCCATTTTTCACTCTGAAATAAAATAAATTATAAGGTGAGTATTTCCAAATCAACTTTTCAATTTGTCAGATTCGTTTTATTATCGTTATGTTTTGGATTCTGCTTTGTGAAATCTAAAGAAAGAAAACGCTAAGAGATTTGTATATTTTTGGAGTATCTAGCGCTAGCGCTAACCATTTTAAATCATATTTTCCAACTAATTGTGTTTTCAATTATGTATTGACGGTAATGAGAACTCTAGTGGGGTCTCTCAGGATTTTTATTTCCATATTACTATTCCTTTTGGGTAGCTACGACTCAGAGGCATTTCGCTCGCTTGGACTAATAAAGGATGAAGATTCGTCATATTCTTATGAATGGATCCGAAAAGTACCCCTATCATAAAGCTAAAAGGCAGGTATTTCGTTCTTCAGAAGCAACAGCCTTAAACTTCGCGGTGAAAAGAACAGGAGAAACTCACTTTTTGGTGGGAACCCTTTATTAAGCTTATATAATCAGCGAGATCGTTTCTAATATCGAATTGCATTTCAGTTAGATGATGTTTGGTCATCTTCTGCAAACAATGAAGGCTTTTTGAAAATTTAAGGAGCTTTGGATCTTTAAGAGCCAACAATGCTGTCTTTGCCATCAGGAAGCTCATAGCAAATATCTTTTTTCGAGGTTCCTTGGTATGAGAGGGTTTCAGTTAAGAAGCTACGATGCTCTATCGGATGATCCTGAGCTCAGTGAAGTGGTAGTGTGCCAGATCTTTTCCATGTCATTCTAATCGTGTTGAATATTCATTTCATCTTTAATTGAATCTGTTAGCTTTAGAGCATTAATACATTTAGTGAGGCAGGCAATTAGAAAGCCTTCGACTCCTCATCTTCAGCAGCACCAGTCTGATATGTGCTTGATCCACTGTCTAGAGCTGCTCTAGGGAAATAAGTGGTACTTCTTTTCCATATTTTCACTTATTCGATGTCGAAATCGATTAAAATTTAGATAAATTTGCATGCTAATCGGTATTTATCTGGAACTTATAAAAGCTCTAATGAGGAGGGCTGCATGGTCTCCAGAAGAGAAAGAACTCTATGAGTAAGTGTCTGAGTTCCAACATTATTAGATAATTTGCTCAAATGTAGAAAAGACGTAATAAATTCAATCATCATAAAATCATGAAAAATGGAGAGCATAACTCTTTGTTAAACTTATTTATTCATTTAGTGATTATCATTATCATCTGTCACTAACACTAATTGTTAGAGAGACTAAGGAACTGCATTCCTAATGCACTAAAATGCAATCCTCTCTCATTGAAGCATTCGTATTGAACACTAATAATTCTCAGAAGCAGTTTCTGTGGATGATTGTAGGGCCAATTTCATCATACTCGGCTATGCTGATACTCATAGACCCAAAAGTGCTGGACGCGGCAAAGATTGATCCTCCAACCCATGCTGAGTATTTTCTTTCATCAGGAGCAACGATCTTAACCTTCATGGCTGGAGGAGCAAGAGAATATAGCTCCTTATTAAGTCTCTCAGGGAATCCCTCAAGCGTAGTAGTCCCACCACCGAGACAGACATTTGCATAGAGATCTCTTCTCAGATCCGTATCGCATTTCAAAATAGCCTTGTAAGCGAGTTTATGAATGCCTGGGAGCTCCTCGCCAACCATGATAGGATTAAAAAGAATTTCTGGAGCTCTGAAGCTTTGGGACCCAATGGCAATAGTCTTGCCATCAGGGAGCTTATAGATGATACCATCCTTTGGAATTTGTTCAGCTTCTTTTTGGGCCTGTTCGAAGTCGAGAGCAACAAAGCAAGCTTTCTCTTTCATGTCTCTGGAAAGCTCTTTGTGAGAATCAGACCTCAAATCAATACCAACTTCGCCGAGGAGCTTGACGAAATACTCCGTGATGTCTCTTCCTGCGAGGTAAATTTTTTCAATAGCATTAGAGAGAGCATATCCTTCGTATACGGGGACAGCGTGAGAAATATCATGGCCGGATTCAATAACCAGACCAGTGGTTCTTCCTGAAGCATAGAGAGAGAGAACAGCTTGATTACCAACATAGACATTTGGGACAGTGAAAGTTTCAAACATAATCTGAATCATTTTTTCTCTGCTAAATTTTGGAGTGAGAGGAGCTTCAGTTAACAAGCAGGGCTGCTCCTCAGGTGGAATTCTGAGCTCATTGTAGTAGCAGTTAAACCAGATTCTTTCCATTTCATCCCAGTCGGTGATCATGCCATCTTCAATTGGATATCTGAGAGTTATATTACTTCTATTTTCTATTTTCAAGACTTCGTTGCCGACATAATATTCCTTGATAGGGTACCCACATATTATCCCAGTAGGTTTTGGACGACCAGTAACTGAAGGAAAGGCTGTCTTTGGATTTTCTTCACCAGCGAACCCAACTTTGCAGAATTTTGATCCATTGTCGATGATAACCGGAGGAAAATAAGTGGTTCCAACTTTCATTTTTGTGCTATGTCTGAAATAAATCTTCAATCTGAAATAAATTTTTGAACGATATTAATTTCAAGAAAGATAAAAATTCCTAACTAAAACGTATTGAACCTTTGAGAGGTTATGATAACAATGGGCTCGATAAAGCGCTGATCATATAACTTGGGGTATTATCCGAAATATTACTTTTTTATTTCAAACAATTTTGACACTGAATGACAAGAATTTAACGAAAAGAGGTATTCAGGAACTTGAAGATCCGTCAACAGATGGAATAAGGGCTTTACTTCCCAAATCTCAGCAATGTGTTACATTAAATGACCTCTTGTTATTATGATTGTGAGTGTTGTTAAAATTGACATCTTTGCGTTTTCTCGTTATCAAGCAAGATAGCAAGAAATATTTTTTGAAGTAAAACCGAGCGTAAAATAATATCTACAATAGAGAAGAGATTGAAATTACCAAACTTTTGTTTATTCTAACAGAATTAGTTAAAGAATTGCAGAGAACTGCTCTTAAGTAGACTGATAAATGATGTTTTCTTCATTCTTATGGAATTATTTTTAATTCATTATTGATATGTGATAAGGGCTTGGGATGAGCTATTTCACCTCATCCGAACACTTCGCCCATTCAGATAATTTAGTAGTGAAGTATTTTCTGTGAACTATCGAAGGACCAATTTCGTCATATTCTACTTGAGTGATCCACATTGGCTGGAAGGTACTCAAGGAGGTCAGGATCGATCCTCCAATCCAGGCAGAGAATTTTCTTTCGGTAGGAGCAATTACCTTGACGTTAGCGGTCGAAGGAACAAGAGATATCAATTGTTTGGTAAATCGCTCTGGAAATCCCTTCATCATGGAAGTCCCACCACTGAGACAGATATTCTGGTAGAGATCTCTTCTGAGATCGACATCGCATTTCATGAGGGAGTCAAAAGCAAGCTCATGGATGCTTGAGCACTCTTTGCCAATTAATGAAGGATTGAAGAGTATTTCGGCAGCTTTAAATCCTTGAGAACCAACAGTGATACTCTTACCATCAGGAAGTTCATAGACAACATTGTGAGTCGAGTCTCGCTCAGATTCTTTCATAGCTTTCTCAAAATCGAGAGCGACGAAACAGGTCTTTTCCTTTATATCTCCGACAGATGAGGTAAATTGAATTCCAATTTCATCCAAGAGTTTGGAGAGGTAGTTAGTGATATCTTTTCCTGCGAGTTCAATCTTTTGGGTTGCGTCAGAGAGAGCGTATCCTTCAGATACTGGGACAGCGTGAGAAATATCATGACCGGAATCAATAACAAGGCCAGTGGTTCTTCCTGAAGCATAGAGAGAGAGAACAGCTTGATTACCAACATGGAACTTTGGGACAGTGAAAGTTTCAAACATAACCTGAGTCATTTTTTCTCTGTTGGCTTTTGGAGTGAGAGGAGCTTCAGTTAACAAGCAGGGCTGTTCCTCTGGGTGTATTCTGAGCTCATTGTAGTAGCAATGAAACCAGATTCTTTCCATATCTTCCCAGTTAGTGAACATGCTGTTTTGAATGGGAAAACTAAGATTGAGTAAACGACACCTCGGTCTAGTCTCCTCACCCACATAAAAATCCTTTATTGGAATATTAGTCAGCATTACAGAACGGTACTTTGGACGTCCAATAATTGTTTCGAATTGTACTGGAGGCGCTTCATCGCCAGCTAAACCAGCTTTACAGAATTTCGATCCATTGTCAATAATAACCGAAGGTAGATAAGTAGTTCCTCTTTTCATTTTGTTTGACTTCAGAATGAATCCAGGCTAAAATAAAATTTTACAAAATATCAGCTTCAACTCCAATTAATTTGAAGTGTGTTTGCAGAAAAAAGCTCATCGGTCTCTGTCACTGAATACCGAAGAAAAACTTGTCTAATTTCTTTTGAATGTTGTTTGTTCTTTGTAAAGTTAGTTGATATATTTCGAATCAATAAGGAGAAAGAAGTATTAAGATATACATAATCATATTTATCATCAAATTTCATACTATAGTTAAGTATCAGAACATAGACATCTATCACTTAAATAATTAACTCACAATGAGCTACTCTTTATTAACAACTTTCTTCTCCGGTGGTGGAGGCTCAAAGAACGCTTTGGACTCTCTCTCCCATAACAATGCTCTCTCCTTAGACTTCGTCATTTTCAGCACGATGTAAAGCTAATCAATCACAATGCATTATTATAACTATTTTCCTCATGCCCTTACCTGTCGAGCTTTGCCCAAGTAATATCGCGTTGTCGTGTCTTCCGTCAGCATTTTGTAGTCATATTCCGCAGGTGACCACGGGTTAGCTTTATAGTAAAGCAAATACTTCCCATCAAAAGAAATTAGTGCTAATTCAACTCCTTTAAGTTACCCGCACCATATCCAGCCGCCCTTCCCTCAGCGCATAGTACAGAGGAGTTCTCCCGCACTATTAACCTTTAAACCTCTGCGACCAAAAATGTAATTACCATATCTACTGCATCGACGTCAGCTCCCTTTTTTAAAAGCATCTCTGCGATATTCGTGTAGCCTCTTTTCGATGCCCAATGCAATGCAGTCTCATATGTCTAATTCATTGTAAATATTAAACGATAACGGGCTCGATTCTCCTTCAAAATTACATGATCATAATCAAATACGAGGTATCTGTTAGTTTCTAGTAGTTTTTTCACCGTTCGGGCATCTCCAGCCTTTACCGCTTTGATCAGCTGATACGAGTTCGGCTTTTCGTAGGGCTGTCGGCTGAAAATCTTCTTATTGCTCATGACCTAATACAATATAATTATCCCAAATTACCTAGAAAGGAAAATTTACTTCTTCTTTAGTTAGCTTCAATTTATCCATTCTCAACAAGAAATGCAGCAAAGCATCAAGCAGCCGCTTCTGCTTATATTTCTTATTATCAGCAATCCACTCGATATGTCTCAAATGCTCCTCCTTGTTAAGTGCGAGCATTTTTAGTTGTAAATTTTTGTACTGCTCGACGTCCTTATCCATATCTGCATTAGTAAAATCAACCTCTTTCAGCCTCTTATCAACGATATTTTCCTCCCTCTTCGGCGAAGGGCTATTTTTATTAGGTCTTTGCAAGTATCTCTCTGAGACAAGCGGAGCCACTGCTAAAAACTCACTCTCTTTCTGAGACACCGTGAATATTTGTAGTCTCGGAGGCGAATATCCTTCTTCCGTTTTCACGTATGACCCTGGCTTCGCTGATTTAATATTACGCTCAGTCCTATAAATCATCGTCATGGTCTTTGGCAATCGCAGCTCCGGCTTCTCCTCCTGTTCTTTCTCGAGGGCTTGCCTTCGACCTCTGATCACACCCTCCGTATTATTCCTTTTCGCGATCGTTTCGTTGATAAATTCCTTCTGTTCGTCTTCATCTAACGTTCCAAATGTAATCGCAGCGTCCACGTACGGATTCACCAGAAAATTGCCGAATTTCGCTCTGTATTGTTCAGCAAGATGGTTCCTATCAACCCCAATCCGGATGCTTTCCTTCAGAGTTCGCTCGTAAGGGACAACTTCCTTGGCGCTCCTTACACTCCTTACAGATCTGATTGTATTGAGAGTTTCAGATGGATTCTGCTCTTGCGTATTTTCCGCGGTTAGCGTGACTTGGTTGAAGCGTTTCATATCGTTTATTAGCACAGTAGTAGGGTCCTTCTCAATTGAAAGCTCAAAGTTCGTATGGGAATCGGTGTGCGTACGATCTCTGAGTGTTCGAGTGACGATTTCCTCAAGCTCATCGCTGTCAACGATGCCTGAGTCTTCGAACTGGTTGCTTGTGTAAGTAGGCATCCAACTCGCAGTCTGTGGCCTAATGATTTTAGTATCGGATTTGTTACCCCGAATGTAAGACTTTTTGCTCAGAAGTTCTTGATTTGGGAAAGTAGACAGGCTCTTTGTCATTGAGATCGCGTGAGATTGAGACATTTCGGATGCTGTGCTGATTTTGCTTTTGATTACTTTGAGATGACGAGCTGGACCAACGATTTTGGGGGTAATTCTTTTACTTTTGGGCTCGATGATAGGGATTTCCTGTTTTTGGTAGCTAACAAAGTTGTAATTTTCAACATATCTCGTCGTTGAAGCGGTTGTCACCCTCGATGCGCTTAGCAGCAGACGGTCAGTCGTCGATTGCGCTGTGCCTAATGTTCTGGTAGTTTTTACGCCTGGTTGTCTGGCGCTGTCGATAAAAGAAGGCTCTGCAGTGAGTTGGGCCGTCATATTTAAGGGAACCGCGAGCATCGTCCGAAGCGATTTGTATTCAAATGGGTTTTTGAAAACAAAATGGTTTGGCGACTGCGTTTTTTTGAGTGGTGGAGGCTGCCAAGGTGTATCACTATCAGGTTTATCAGGCTTTGGTAGCTTATCAACAGTTATTTTCATTGATTCCTGCTGAGTATTTATGAGTAAGGTGTTAAATCTTTTCACTTTAGAGAGCTGCCGATCAAGATGCTTCAAGGTCCTTGGCATCTGGATTTTGAGATTAGGAGCGATTTCTTGGTCTCCATTGTATATTGAGATCGGTCCTTGCCTACTATAGAGGTGTTAGGATCGAATAGTTATGGAAGCAAAAGAAGATCAAGAATATAAATGTAGTGAATCGGCAAGGACATATACTCACCTTCTTGTAGATAAGGATTCGGTTTTCTTGTATTTGCGACCTAGTTTCATTCGTTGATAATCAAAGGCGAAACTTATTTTATTTTTTATGTGTAGTTTATGACAGCTTCAAAATTACTGATTCCTTCAGAAAGAGCATAAAATTGAGAATTTGAGTTGAGTTCGAGGTCACATATCATTTGCGGATGTTCACAAATCAAGTTTAATAATATAGCTTGTATTTCGATATATATCAGAGAACTTGAAGATCTAACTCCAAGGTTATGAAGCATTTCTAAGAATATCCAAGTGTTTCTTCGTTCGTTATGTTCATAGCATATTATCGTATGAATTATTCAATTGAATTTTAAGTGAAATCTTCTTTTACTAGTCCTCTCCTCACAAATTCTATTTTCGAGACTTCATGCCAGCAATCTTCATTCAGAGAAAGAAAATCAGCAATTCAATCATGAGGTATAGTCAAATATTTGCAACATCTACTCTGATCTATAGATGCCTCATCTTCTAGAAAAGAAGTTTAAAAGCGTCCATTAATAGTAAGGGTTTAATTGTTTCATGAGTCAATCTATAAAATATCATACCCAAATCTAATTTAGATTTGAAGACAATGAATCAGAAAGGAAGAAAATATGATGAGATTCCACGCAAAACGAGTGAGAATTTGGATGACTACTCGCTAAATGATGACAGGCTCGTAGACAAACTAACAGAGGAAACCCAGACTACTAATTGCGATAGGAATCCTGTCTTTGTTGGATTCAGCAATGACGAAGAAGTTAACGAACTTCAAGAAGAGAGTCGCAGTCATTTCAACAGGATTAATGAAGTATCAGCCCTCGATTCAAGCGAAAAAACGTTCGTTTTGAGAAAAAATTCCCCAGAATTAGAGGAATTAAGAGTAATTCCTGCTTTCGAGGAAGAAATTTCATCCGAAGATAATGAGTCGGTGTTCTCCTCACGCAGCATCAGCATTGAAGATCATTCAGAGGTTAAAATGGGTGATCTCCGTGGAGAAACGGAAATCATTCCCATTCTAAAGTTACCGAAGACTATCCGTATTCCACTGAAAAATCCGTTACTGATGTCCCCCAAGGAACGGAGTGCCCTCAAAGCGGCTAACCGAGCCTTGTATAATTGCTTTCGAGCTCACTTGAAATTGCTTCGTAAGAGCACATTATTCAAAAGACCATATCATGTCTACAAGTGGGAATGCATACAGCTTTATCAGAGTACGGTCTATTTTGGATGCTATCGATCTCCGCTGCGCTGTGAGTGTCTCATGGGTGCCATGATCGCTCAGAGCAGGCCCCAATATCGAATCCTCTTGAAGGATGTCATTATAGGGTATAATTACGATAATCGAGGAATCTTCGAACATTCAGAATTAGTTTCTGATATGGTATATGACTGGTCGCAAGTAGCTCCTCTCATGCTTCGTGGAATGAATTTGGTTCAATTTATTGCGATGATAAAGGTGCTAAATGGGGAATTGGTCATTAGGGACGCAAGAAAAATCCACCATTTATTGAATTACTTGCAGAGTCCAAGACTCGAGACTCTCTGGCTTAGTATAGTTCAGAGTGAAGGATTCGACTTAAATCAATTGGATGAGGCTGAGCAACAGACCTATCAAAGACTGACAAACCCCCAACAAGTTGCTGCACCACTGCCCGATGATATTTTAGCTGAGTGATTCAAAAGTTAAATTTATGTGTTTATGTTGACCCCTATTTGCCGAAGCGACACTAATTAGATCAGGACAAACAATTAGATAAAATTAAATAATAAACAAAAACTTGAAAGATATTTGAAATAGGACCAACCTTCTAAGGATGCTACCTGTATGTTTGAGGATTACTAATTCATAGCCAAAGAGTGGCTCTTCTGAGTCAACTTTTCACTAAATTATAGGAGACATTATTTTTAGAGCAGTTTCTATAGCTAGAAACTGAAGCTCTCGTCATATCAAGCTCTCTTTCTATTTCCTTTTTTCAAGTTGTTCCTTAGCAAACAAATTATTATGCTTGATTCTTGTAGTATCTGATCTGATTCAATAGCCCCACCATTTCATTAAATCTTGAAAATTCGTTCATAAATGAATTCAAAATATGCGGAAATCTTTCATTAAATAGAGAATTGATTTCCTAATATATCAACACTAGGGTCTCTTTACAAACTCTGTGTGCTCAAAGAGTATGACTTACAACTCTGAATTATTGGGAATCAAAAAAATTTGATTTTTCGGTAAATTTTCCAATATATCTTAGTCTTAGTTGATAATTCATTTTAAACGTCAAATGAGTGTCAATTTTACAAAAGCCAGTATTCCCAAGAATCACTCACTTGTGTCCAGAGAACGTCCATCTTTACAACTCTAAATAAATCCAGTCCTCAACTACTATACTCAATCTTTACCAAGATCCGTCCTTTCTATGAAACGAATTGGATTGGATTTCGATCACATGCATGCAAATTTCTTTTTCCATGATCTCTGTTATGAAACTTCTTACTGTCTAAGTAGGTCAGTCAGCAACAACTTTTGGTAGACAATCTCTTCTTGCCTCACTTTCGAGTAAACTTACCGAGCTCAATTAAATATTTTAGTTAAATCATCATTGTTAATTTAATATTTTTCACTGCTCTCAATTATTAGTAGTACAAACCACTGAGTAGTGCTTGATAAATATGAGACGGTCCTTCCACACTAACTTCGATGACGACGGTAACTTGATGTTAACCTCTCCTGTCCATAAAGAAGGTATTTCCCGCTTCCTCTCTCCAACTCACCCCCATAACTCCAGTAAGACTCGATCAAAACGGCGGCTCCGGCAGAGTTGATATGAAGTCTCACCTCTTAAACCGCATAATGGACGAAAAACGCAGCGACTCGGCCGACAGTGATCACTATAAGCAAAACAAGGTAGTAAAGGAGAGATTCTACGAGTTCTACAAGCAAGCACAGCGCACCGACGCAAATTATTATTTTAATGGCATCAGAAAAAACCTCCTCACAAAAATGGAAAAGATCTTATCCCCTGACGAGCTCTGCGAAACCTTTGAGAAGCTTTACCAAAAAGCATCGGCCAACCTAAAGAACGCTAAGAAAGTGTGGACTGACGAAGAAAATGTTTTTCTGGTATCTTTAATCACCTATTACACACAAATAAACGACGAAGATTTCAATTCAATTGTAATTCCTCCTTTGCCTTGACCTTTTTCCTAAACGCTAACTTTTCAGAGCGATTCTGGCTGGAAATATATCGCTGAGATGTTCCCTGCGAAGAAACAAGACCAGATCAAAACCAAATGGCAGGGCATGCTGAAAATCACTGTGACCAAAGTTCCGTGGAGCACGACGGAAGATGAGTTATTGTCTCAAATTATCGCCGAGAAAGGAAACAAGCGTCAATGGAAAGAAATCGCGAATGAGTTAAATTCCCGCAGCGGATCCGACGTTTTTAGGCATGGAAAGCAGTGTCGAGAGAGATGGATCAATCATCTAGACCCTGACATCAATCGCGGAGCGTGGACGCTGGAGGAAGACGCGAAATTGCTGCAGGCTTTCTTGCAGGTAGGAAAGAAGTGGGCTGAGATCGCAAAAAGAGTGGGCCAAAGAACGGAAAACTCAGTGAAAAACCGCTGGAATTCGCTGATGAAAAAATATAAAAATGAATTCGGGTTTGATGCGCTGCCGGATGTAAGCGAAGATAACGACAGCTGGCAGAAGAAAGTGGCACAATTAGCACTTGACAGCTTCAGCCGCGAGCGAGTGAACCCGTCGCTATTGCAATCAGTCAGTGGTCGAACCCAACCGTCAGATATCCCGCCAAATCGCCAAAGTGCGGAGCAAAATGCTCCGGTCAAAGATGGCATCAAGCAAGAGCCTTTGGCTGGGTTTTTAGACGCTAATTCACTGAATCAACAACAGCAGCTGCATGCCGCTCTCCTCGCGCAGGTCAACAACGGATTCAACACGAATTTCGGGAACCAGAACCTCTTCTCTCTCAACCCAATCGGAATGAGTCCCTTAGGAAGAAACCAATTCCCAGGTCAGTTCAGTGGCGTTGGGACTCCTCAGAACCAAGTGCAGCAAAGTCCAAATTTCGATGGGTTTTTACCTAATTGGCAGAATATGCACGGCGTTTCGGGAATGAGCCCGATGAACCAAAGCATGGGAGGCTACAGTCCAATGTCCAACTTCGCGGGGTTCGTAGGCTTCCAAGGGTACCCAAATTTCCAAAACATGTCAAATATGCAGCAAATTTTACAAAATCAAGCACCGCTGCTTAACGCCAATACGCCTACGAACTCGGGCAGTGGTGATCTGCTCGGACTCAACAACCCTGGAAACAAAACCTCAAACACGCAGTCCCAAGGCCGTACACATGCGTCTCATTTGGGAGTTATCAGGGAGTCTCATCGAGAGGATAAAAGCGATAAAGCGAGTCGAGGTAAGCTTATATTCATAATAATAAGTAGACTAACGCGTTATAATAGCGGAATCTATGGGAGATAATCAAATAGGTGGCGCCGAGATGCTGCTGAAAGAGCGGCCCTTTGAGGACTTTCCTGAAAACGTGATTGAGAATCATAATCTCCAATTCGCTGTGGTAGACCTGACGAAGAATGAGGTGTTCTATATTACAAACGTGACAAAAGAGAACTTTGCTAGCTCTGTGACTACAATGCGGAATAGAGATAACAATTACTGGGGCGCGTACCAGCCAACTTCCCTGGACCTTACCTCGCAGCCGAATGGCCAATTCAACAACTCCTTGATGAGCCTCAGCAATATTAACAATATCAACAGCTTGAATCAAGACATGGCAAATTTGATCATCACGCCGAAGCCAGAGTCTAAGAGAGAAAACGACCCGACCAGCTCTCCTTCGATCGCGAATCTCATCCAAATGAACAAGTTTAGCATGGAGTCTGAAAAGGAGTTGTATTCTAGCAAGGAGCTCGACCAGAATTTTGAATCTTACAGACGGTTGGGCAGACCAGAGGAAAATAAAGGCGGGTATCATAAGCAGCAGATGGACGTCAAAGAATCTGAGCATGAAGATATGAGTATGGAGAGCTTGAAAAATATTGGAGATTCGATAGGCGGCCTGTAAAGAAAGAAAATCTAGTGGCGTTTTCAATCTCCATAAGAGAGAATCGAAGATATTATTTTTTTAAAAGAGATTTTCTGATAAAATAATTTATTGAGGTTTTGGTGATAGCTCTAGCGAAATGTTATTTTATCTCTTGCTGTTGCATATGTATTATTGCGTTTTTTGATAGGATTATCGAATAAATAGATTGCTTTTCTCTTCTGATTTCTTGGATATACAGGAATTACTGTAATACAAATACTATTTTTCGAGGAAAAAATCATAAGTGCTAATTTTACCGCTTTTAAGTCTTATATATTCTTAAAATCTATATCTCTTTGAATTGAAAGAGCCTATAATGATGTTTTAGAGGATAACTCCTTTACATGTATTTATTTATGCTAACTCCATTATTCATAAGAAATAAAAAACTATTGAAATAACAAGCTAAGATAATCCAATTCCCAATGACTTGATGCGGTGAGAGAGGTTGAATTGTTTATTAAAATTCATTCGTACTCATGTAAATGACTACACCGAAGATAAAATTTAAAACATATGATTTAAATTTCATTCAAAAGGAGCCTAGGTACTGTACTGCAAATCAAATGTGACTTTGGATTGCAAATCTGGAATGAAATACGAAATATCCAAAAAAAAAAAACAACCGAAATAACACTCTCAATTACAATTAATAATTAAAAACAGATCAGAACGCCGAGAGGAGTAAAGCAAGGAAGATCTGTTGGTCACCCTTTACTTTGACTTCTTATTAGGTTGCATCGGATCTGGTTTCGGTTTTCTGATTGTACAAAACCCGCAAAACCACCTTTTTTTCTCCTCCGTTTTCGGATTCGCCTCCTTTTCAGTGTGTTTCTGCAGTAACTCGCGATACCAACTCTCTCGTTCTGAATCTTCACTTATTAGTTTCTGATCTTTCTTTTTCGCCTTGACATCAGTCTCATCATCTTCATCATATTCTGGTGTATCACTCACGAGTTTGTTGTGCTTGCGCTCTGCTGTTGATCGCGTCGCAGGTGTAGTGCTTTTAACCGTTATTACGCGCGACTTAGAGTTCGATTGCCGTGAATGTGATTGCGGCTTGACTTGTTTGAAAACAGTGTCCTCCTTAAAGACCTTCCCAGTAGCAATCATCCTGCCCGAAGAAACCCCTTTGGTCGTCTCTTCTATAAAATCGCTATCTTCCCTATCAATTGGGGCATCTGGGGCCGCTTTCTTTACTGAGCCCCGGAATGTGTATCCAAATGAATCACGAGTTTGTCCCTTCGACCAGGAGTTTCTGTTTCTATCATCCTCATCTGACTGTTTAATCATTTCGATTCTAAGCGGACTTTTGCTGTGTCTCTGGCTCATTGAAACGGGCTGGGAGAATCTATCGTTTTTTCCTGTTTGCTTTTCAGCGAATTTTGGGTTTGCGGATGATCGCTGCTGTCCAAAGATGCTGAAAGCGGACGTTGAGTGTTCGATCTTTAGGGGTGAAGAGCGTTTTTGAAAATCAGAGGTACTTTTAACCACGCGAAGCGAGTCGAGCCTTTTGAAACCTGAATCCATCGCTTCTTGCTCTTCTAGATCTGAACCATCAGAAAAACCAAAAGTCTTTTGAGGTGGCCTGAATATGGGGGGTTTAGTTGGCTTGCCTCACTGCATGATCAATTACCAGAATCTGCTCACCAGATCGGACAAGACTCCGCCAAATTTTTGCTCTAATTGGTCCGATGATATCTCGTTAAACGCTCCGGGAGCATCATCAGGTGTAACAAAAACGACCTTAGAAACGGTATTCGGAGGTATGAGAGCTATATCATCCATATCTGAGCAAATTAACAAAGAAAGTTTTACAGTTGATGTTTTGCCAGTTTTTCACCAGAAGCGCTGGAGGATTGTAAAGATATAAATTTTCAAGATACTCGGGGTAGTTGAGAGATATGGTATCGATTACTTTTTTCAGAACCTATACAATGGCGTTTAGATCGAGCTTGAGAGTCATTATACTTTAATAAAATCTGCAATTTGAACGTCTGTACAGTCGACGATAACGATCCAGTTTTCAATTATCCCTGGGACAAACATATACTTTTTCACGACCTCTAGTAATGAGATCGTTGCATTCAGAAATGCCTCAACAGAAACCTACTCATGGTCGCAAATTGAATCAATTAGGACATATACTTTTCGCAAATTTATCTTCCCTCCATTAACGATTAAAATAGGACGGTTCTTCTCGTCTTTTCCGTATTGATAAATCACCCCACTTTCCTTTTCCCGGTGTAAATCACTTGTTGTTGAGTTTAAATTACAAGTAATTTTTCCCCTTCAAGCGACAGTTCGCGGAACTCGCGATTATTAAGAAATTGCAGGTGAGCCTCTATTCGCGAAAGAGCGCCTGCCTTATTATGAATTTCGAAACCAGACGCGTAGAGAAATCTTAATAAATCTGATGACTCCCAACTAATTTGACAAATTTCAAATGGCTGTCGTGTATGACTGTGGAAAAAACATACTGAGATGGTAAATAAATGCCTTTTGAAGCTATTTCTGTCCTTAGCTCATCAATTTTCGTTTCTTCGTATTTATCGTATTTTATGTTCTGATAAATTCGCCGCTTTCCGGTCCTTCCTGACCCCGAATGAATGTAATCAGCTGCATTTATAGTAAGTTGAGCTTGAATTGAAGCTAATGCGCTTACATTTGTGTCTGATTTTTGCTGTTTCAGTCGAGGGTCGCAAATAATCAAAATTGTGTTTCATTTGCTTGGTGTTTTATATTAACTAGATGAGTAGGAAAAAAATTTTATTTTACATTTGAAAAAAGATGCCTGTTGTTTTGAGGTTATAGCAAAGAAGCGGAACTGATGGGAAGTTAGTTACACTGTCACCGGTTGATTATAAATGAGCGACTTCGAGATATTAAATACGTTGCTTGTATGAATTGCAGACTCTGCTGATACGCTTATTTTAGAGCTTGATGGTTAAAGGGGTGAAACGGTTAGTAACTTGCAATTTTCAAAGAGAAATTGAACAAATTAATTTGGTAACTGAAGTTCTCTTATTATTAAAGAGAAAAAACGAATCTGGGCCTACTCTGGTACAAGCGCAACAATATAAATCAGGAGATGTGATCTTTTCATTTTCGACTCCAAAGTTACAACTAAATTGATTTGCTCTCTCTCTGTCTCTGCACCTTATCGTTTTTGTTCCTCATATATTGATACGACATGCTTGATGATGCCGGTATTTTGAAAGAATAATGCTTCTATTTGGCAATCTCACAGGAAATGTGCACATTATGATTTTAAACTCCTAATATCGATAACTTCTGACTTTCAGAAAAGACTCTCTATTCATATTATGATGTGACTCCAATCAAGGTTAACAATTTGCTCTTTGCAGCAAGAGATTTATCAAGAATTTGGCCCATTCTCTTTGAAAGTATTATTTGAATAAATTCGAAACACACATCTGATTTCGTTCATATTAGAAAAATGCTTCATTATTCATATTTCCACTTCGAATCAGGCTGAACTTGGCAAATAAATAATACCAATAGCATCTAAGCTCTCTGCCAACACGATAATCTTCTTCCACTCCTCCATTTCATAGAAATCTGAATCTGATATCTTCAAATTAGCGGGAAATTTTTTCTTCAGATGACTGAATCCATTACATCGGCAAACCACGCGTCAAAAGGTGCCATCTTCGGAGATCAACGCATTATCGAACCTTGGAAACAAAAGAATTTAGAACTTGTTTTTCAATTCAGCCTATTCCCTCCTCGTTACAAACTCAAAAACAGATTAAAATTAAAGAACATCAAAGCGTTCGTAACTTATAACGGTCTTCAACTGAAGAAACTACCAAATTTCAACATCAGACAGTCCAATCATCCAACCGAGGCGTCCAGAAAAGTAGAGTCAAGGAGCCTCACCCGAATTACACATGGCGCGATTTATGAATCACTCAAGGTTATCGTTGTCTGCTATCGCTCTTGAGTTGATTAAATGAGCTCCAAATTAAAAAAAAACCGAATTCGATTTTAAAGATCTGTTTCCATTTAATAATCAATTATCCGAAAAATTCAATTGACAATTTATTAAGGACTTGCCCATATTTAAAATGAACTGGGAGTGCATCTGCAACTATTTGGCTTCCAATGCCGAAAGCCTCCGACAAGCGGTTAGAAATCAGCAAGGTCAGCAGTTTTGTGATGATACAGGCTGCTACGACACAGGTAACGCTTCTTGACACCCTGATATCATTCTAATATCCCTTTCGCTGAAATAGTTGATGAAATCACAAATATTAACCCTCAGCCTCAAACAACTAATCAGGACGGTCCTTTTGATAATTCTATGACCCTTTGGTTCTTCCTTGGCGCTCTGTTTATAATCTACATGACATTGAATGCAATTAATCGAAGAAAGAAGAAAACACTTCTTGACGAGAAGCTCAGAATTCGCAATGGCAATAATAATCAAAATAACCCTCCTGATAATAACCAAAACGCTATCTAAGGGGATGAAGAAGGCGGTGTGCAAGTTTTTGGGACAGAATGAATTAAATTTCCAATATAAACATTAGCGACGTACTTCTTTTACAAGATAGCTTTGTCCAATATATAAACTTTCTCTGTAATGATTCACTATGTTTATATGTTGACAAAGTAAGCAAATTAAGCCAATGCCAGCTGATTTATACGATTACTTCAAAATGTGTGTGTGTCCGATTCTGCGAGTAGGAAGTTCAATATGCTTACATCGACAAATCAAGCGTGTTTTTGTAGCTATGGTGAGGTTCCATTAAGGTTCATGTGGAGAAGTTCTTTGTGTTAGGTGGATTGAATAGAGGAATGTGCGATTAAATATGATGATCTTGAGAGAAATAGGCGTTAGAGTAAGCCTCTGGAGTCTGGTAACCATGAGAATTGGAGGTATTGGCCCAAGCTTCGAGAAGGAAGCTCGTTTTGAGTTTTGGTGTGCTTGGGGTGAGGAAGACTAAATTGATCTTTTTCGATGATTGGGAGGCTGCATACTGGTAAAGCAAGAAATTTTTCGGGTAAATGTGCTTAGGATAGCAATAGCTCGCAGCCACAAAGATTTGGAAGATGAATGTAGTTTAAAGAGAAGGAATGAATTAGCATAATTAATAATCTATGATTGATATTTTCTGGTAAATTGAGGAGAATTAGGGTCTAGAGAATTAATAGTGGAAGTAAAGATATGAAGGAATATGTTATGGTATTATCTCTGCTTGGTACTTGATAGATAGGTTCGCCTTGGCGTTTCTCGAGGCATTTCCAAAGCTTATTTCGGTATGAAAGCAGTTTTTCGGTATGAATCATCGAAGAGATTGCTTGGTGATAAATCTCGGCTAAGGGTTACTGCAAGCGAAATTGTGAAAGAGTGGAGAAGTTGATCGAATTCAATTTTAATTATTATGAAACAAAACTTACAAGTATTTTTTTGAGAAGGTGCTTACTTTTTCAATCTATTCGTAGAGGATGATTCCGGCTAATTTCTAAGCCTTTCCATCTTTGCAGGTGACAAGATTTATAGAAAGACTCAATAACTAATATTTTTAAAATGATAATATTTTTTCCCTATTATTATTTTTCTCATTTACAAGGCCCCATCTGCGGAGATTTTCATGTATAATTTCTGTTCGTCGTCCATTTACATTCAATAGCAATGCGTATCAAATGAATCGCTTTACAAGAGCAATACAAAGCATTCATGCAATAAATTCTAGCGTTAAACGATAAATGTTAATGTTTGTTGTTAAATATCCAATTTTCAAGAAAATGTTATCATTGCCTGAGCTTCCCTTTGAAAATCATAAAAAATTAAGGAACTACTTTCAATACTCCTCACTACTTATTAATTTTGTGGGAAATATGCTTTCTTTCATACTTCTATGCTCTTATTATTACAAGAGGCAGTGAAAGCTTTAATTTTCGACCGAGCTACTGTGAAAATGGAAGCCTCGCTTTATTAACACATATCAGCCTTGCTCGGTCAAGAGTATACTACGATATGAAAATCAGCTCTTGTTTTAATAAATCATGCTTCCAAGAATAAATAATTAAACTTTCAATTTAAAATCCTTTCTGAGGCGAAAAATCAATTCAATAATGGTCGAGAGTGAGGTTCCCACAGTTGTCATTGACAACGGCTCAGGTATGTGCAAGGTCGGCATTGGTAGCGAAAACGATCCGACAGCAGTCTTCCCTACAATTGTAGGTCGCCCTGGAAAGACTCCAGTGTTCGGTCCTGACAGAAAAGAAACTTTGTTCATTGGTAACGATGCTCTGCCGAAAGCAGCAGGAGCAGCAAGTACCATGTACCTTACTCATCCAATCGAGCGCGGTATGATCACCAACTGGGACGACATGGAGAAGATCTGGCATCACTGCTTTTTCAATGAACTCAAAGTCGCACCTGAAGAACACTCTTGCCTGCTCACCGAAGCTCCTCTCACTCCAAAGGCCAACAGAGAAAAAATGACCGAGCTCATGTTCGACAAGTTTAACTTTAAAAACTTTTATGTTATTACTTCTGCTGCCCTCTCTCTTCAGGCTACAGCAAGAACCACCGGTATTGCTGTAGACATTGGCGATGGTGTTGGCCACACTATCCCGATCTACGAAGGGTCTCCTCTTTCTCATGGGATTAACAGATTTGATCTCGCTGGAAGAGATATTACGGATTACCTCGGAAAACTCATGGCTGAAACTGGTACCAATTTCGACGCGTCTCAAAGAGAAACGGTGCAAGATATCAAGGAGAAGACTTGCTTCGTTGCTCTTGACTTCGATAAAGTCAAGAAAGAAGCTGAACAAAGCGCCATCCACGACATTAATTACAAGCTTCCTGATGGTAATACATGCGTTGTTCGCTCCCAGAGATTCAGGGCAGCTGAAACCCTGTTTCAGCCATCTCTGATTGGCAAGGAGTTACCTGGCATTCATGAGCTCGCGTTTGATTCTGTCATGAAATGTGATGTGGATCTCAGAAGAGAACTCTTTAAGAATGTCTGTCTCTTGGGCGGTACTACTATGATACCTGGTTTCCCTGAGAGACTCATAAAGGAGTTGGTTTCTCGTGTTCCTTCTACCATGAAGGTCAAGGCCATTGCTCCTTCTCAAAGGATGCTCGTTGCCTGGATTGGAGGTTCAGTCCTTGCCTCTTTGAGTGTCTTTGAGACGATGCTGATAAGTAAAAAAGAGTATGAAGAGGCTGGTGCTTCAGTGGTACACAGAAAATACCTTTAAGAACTTTCTTTTAGAAATAATGATCTATTCAGATTCCTGAGAATTAGCAGGCTCCATCGCTTATTAATACAGAGTTAGTGATGATATTACTCGAGCCTGCCTTTAACCTAAATAGCAATAATAACGAAAATGAAGTGCCTTTTTGTTTTTGGAATTTAATTATTCTCATGAATGAGAGATCAGAACATACATATAACATAATTAGGGCCAAAGGATCTCTAAAGGTTCTCTGATACTCTTATAAAATTAGGCCAAACTTGGTACCATGTTTCATACGGGAATTATACCAGCTCTAGACAATTTTGGAAAGTTAAAAAGGAAAAATTATAGTGTTTTTAGTTTGTTCCATTACAAAGTGTTATTTAATGATACATCAGTTAAAGTATTAATTTCAACGACATTGTGGATGAAAAATTTGAGCTAAGGCAAACTCTCAACGAGCATACACATGGATCTGTATCTGTAATTTAGATGTATTAGTTCATTTCTCTCTTCATTAGCAATACAAAATGACTTTAAATAAAGTAGAATTATTCGAATAAAATTAATTTCGAGGCAGATAACCAATTAGACATATGCATATACCTATGATAAAGTAACCCTATCGAAGTGTTGACGTCAATTGAATGATGCTAACACAACGTGATTTTATCCAATATAAATTTTGTGGATCAATGGCTGGGTCGGTAAATCATACTTTATGAAATCATGCATTCTCAATAAAATACTCAAAGGCTTAACATTAAAATCTCATCAGAATGGTAGAACCAAAATCAAAAAATAGTGCTAATCCTGCAGTTGTCATTGACAATGGATCAAGCCTATGCAAGGCTGGCCTGGCCAGCGCAGAGATTCCAACCGTTGTATTTCCTTCGATCGTCGGCCATTCGAAGAGCCCTCTTTTCACAGTTGGTGTTGGTGAAGAAACAAGAGACACTTTCATTGGCGAAGAAGCCAAGTTTAGAAGGCATATTCTTCGTCTCAAATATCCCATTGAGCATGGAGTGATCACCAACTGGGAGGACATGGAGAAAATCTGGCGCCATTGCTACCTCAATGAGCTCGGAGTATCACCAAAAGCACATCCATGCTTGCTAACCGAACATCCTGTTAACCCAAAGGCCAACAGAGAACGGACGACTGAAATTATGTTTGAAACCTTTAACGTTCCAAGCTTCTATGTTGGCAATCGAGCGGTTCTCTCTCTCTATGCTGTAGGGAAGTTAACTGGTTTCTCTGTAGTGGTTGGTGATAGCGTGTTTCATGGTGTTCCAGTTTATGAAGGGTATTCTCTGCGCCATACGATTTCCAGATGTGACCTTGCAGGAAGATATATCACTGATTTTTTCTGCCTTCTCATTAATCATGAGTGTGATGTTGCATTATATTCATCAAACGAGAGAGAAATGCTCAAGGGCATCAAAGAAAAGTTCTGCTTCGTTGCTCTTGACTATGACAAAGCCAGGAAAGAAGCGGAACAAAGTTCCATTCACAATGCTGTCTATGAGCTCCCTGATGGAACAACTTTCACAATGGGCTCTCAAAGGTTCAGAGCTCCCGAGGTTCTCTTTCAACCTAATTTAGTTGGTCTAAGTTGCTATGGCATCCATGAGCTTATTTTGGCAACCCTCATGAGATGTGATACTGATCTCAGGAAAGAACTTTATCAGAATATATGCCTTTCTGGTGGTACAGCAATGATTCCAGGGCTTCCAGAGAGACTTCACAAGGAGTTAACGAATCTGGCTCCTGCCACGGTCAAGATCAAGGTCGATGCTGCTGCTGAAGGAAAATACTCAGCTTGGATTGGAGGGTCAATCTTTGCCTCGCTGAGCTCTTTCCAATGTATGTTGATCGGCAGGGACGAGTATGAAGAATACGGGCCCTCAATAGTCAACAGAAAATGCTTCTGAGTCACAATAAACAAAGAAGTATTTTTATATGAGGATTGCAGAGGAATCGCTTTTCCGATGCAAATCTCATTACTAATCATTAAATGAATAGCCGTTAATAGCTATTGAGAATCTTACACTGCAATCGCGTTTTTCTTTTTCTTTTTTGTTGTGTGTTTGTTTGTTTTGTTAGGAATTTCGTTGAAATCCTCAATTAAGGCAGCAGTGTCTAATTCATTCGAATCATCGATAATTTCCTTGTCCCATACAATTCATAGACTTCTTCAAACTATTCGCAATCGCGAAGACTATGGATTTAAATCTACTTATTCAATTCTTTAACAAAAAAATCTGCGATTTCTTTTCAAAACTTACAGCTTATGGGTTGAAATCAATTCAAATGAATGCACCCAAATATTGAAATTCTTCTAAAAAATTAATTAAGGAAAGTACCCCTCCGATCAAATCGACAAAAAATTCTTACTTCCTCTACTGAAAATGCCAGTCTAAGCAAAATGACACCTACCTTTCTCACTCTACCCTCTACGCGCATTCCGTCTATCTGCTAAAAAGTGTGGACTCTTCTTCACACGTTCTATCGCGTTAAATATCTCTTGCAGCATATCTCTTCCCAATGTTTCTTGGCCGCTACCTCGAATTCTTTAGTTGGCTCGCTCCTTTTGATAGTCTGTCAGATCAGTAATATATAGACTCGCTTCCAAATTTGATGAAACTAAGCTCTTTTAAGAAAAATGCCGCGATTGCCTTTTTTTTTAATAGCAACTTCTCTTTTTTCAATTCAAGAGTTAAACGCCTCTATCTCTATCTCTCGGAGCACTCGATATAGCAGCACAAGCTCATTTTTCGCATCGATATCTATATATTTCTGAAAATATTCTTAAATCTTTCGGCAGTTTGTATAGCACCTCGGGTCTTGGCTAGCGTCTGCACTCTTTGACGTGTTTCCTGTTCTGGGTGGTTTTTCCCGAAGAAAAAAAGCCCAGTTAGTTCTGAATTTTTCTATCTTTATCAAAATCAAGTTTTGGAAATAATTTCTGAGCTAAATGATCGATAACTGAGCTATAGGCGAAAATATTGGATGAAATTTTTTTCTACTCTTTCCCTATTAGACAGAATCCATATAATAAATTCGATATTAAAAAAAAGTTCTGAGAGCATTTTGTTTTTCAACGGGAAATTAATTTTCAGCATCTGATTCCAAATCAGCGATTTTCAGAAATCAAAGGCAAAAGAGATTTGAAACGCCGCTCTCTCCACCTTATTTCCGAACGAAACGATCGCTTAACCCCCTCCAGCCATCTCATGCTTCCATCCCCAGTTTTCTTCAAAAAATGGCGGAATTTCCCGCCTAGAGCAACTTTAATTGAAGCTGCCACCTTAGAACAACCTCCCAGGATCTCGAAGTTCTGTTTTGCTCCGTCTCAGGCTAAGTAGAGTAGAGTTTTCATCGAGAGGTACTTGGTTCTGATTTTTATTAAAATTTTTTGAACAATCGATTAAGCGAACGCTTCTAAAATTTTAGCAGTTTTAGTTATTTTAGAAAGTTCCTCCTATTTTAAGAGCTTTGGAAGTCTGATTTAAATGTTTCAGATTCATCTCGATCAATAAAAAATTATTAGATAATTCCAATTCTTAGCTATGAGTCGCTCGACCACCAAGCAAAACCGCAAAACTTCTCGTAGATCCTCTGCCTCGATCCCTTCTTTCCTTCTTAAGCTCCACGAAATGCTTGAGGTAAGCTGCCCTCACCCATTTCCTCCCGTACTTACGCTCTCTTTCCTTCGCAGACTCCTAATGAGTGCATTTCGTGGAATTCTGATGGGACTTCCTTTGTCGTGAGCAACATCAACGAGTTCAGCGAAACCATCCTGCCGAAGTTTTTCAAACACAACAACTTCGCGTCATTTGTCAGACAGGTAAACGACTTTTTTTTTAGAAAAAATGCTTAATTTGCTCGATCGTTAGCTCAACATGTATGACTTCCATAAAATCCGCCATGAGAACCAAGAACACGAGTTCCAACACAAGCTCTTCAGAAGAAACGCGAAGTAACTAGAGAATTTGTAACCCGAGGCATAATTCTCATTAATTAGGCATTTATTGCCCCAGATAAAGAGAAAGTCAACCGAAGCACAGGAGCTCGAGAGTGCTTACTCGGCGCCAGTGACCGCTTGCAATCATACAAGCGAGATTCAGAAGTTGAAGAAGGAGCTAACGAACAATCAGAAAGAGGTACCCCAAAAACATTTTAGGGCCTTTTTCATTAAAATTTTTTTTTGGAATAAACAGGTTCAGACTCTCACTGGAAAGCTTTCTGATATTGAGAAGCTGTCTTCGCATCTTTTGAAGCAGAACACGAATTTGATAGCTGACACGAAAGCGCTAGTTGAGGATATCGTACACCATGGGTAATTATATCGATAAAAGTGACTTTGGCCTTAAGATGTCCAATATTAGAGACCAAAAAGAGAAAAATATGCAAAAAATGATCTTTGCGTTGTTCTCAATGATGAACAAGGGATCCATTGTCATCACCAATCAGAAGAACGTCCCATGCTTGACTTCAGGTAAATGAGAAAGCTAGTCCCTGGAATGATCTCATCTATTCAATAGAACAAATGAGCCTTGAAAATAGTTGGGAAAACGTCAATAACTACCCAGAAACGAACCGAGTCAGCCAAAAAGTAGACATTTTTTCCCTATTATAAAATTTCTAATCACGCTATTATATAGTACAACAATCCTTCTGTCAGCCTCGTTACAGGCAACCAAAACGAAGAGAAGTTTTCATATACCGGTAATTTGGAAGACCTCTCCAAACAAATATCCTCTACAATATTCGGCAGGTAAGCTTCTTTCACTAAAATATCCCCTCAATCACTAACTCTCAATAGTAACAATCCAAGTGAAAAGAACAGCTTCGTGTCCAAGCACCTCAGCCATCTCAACGCAAGAGAAAGAGAGAACAAGAGATTGGCTTCCAAGTTACTAAACAGCACGCTTGAAACTGATGAAATAAAGTCCGAACTGGCTGAAAATCTGCCTCTGGAAAAGAAGAGCAAAATTGTAACCCGTGCTTCTCAAAGGACTTCAGCGGCACGACAAATAAAGGAAGATACCTCTAATGCCGTCAAAGGTAAGCATAACTTATATCGCTTTTGTGTTAATAGTCAGAATTAGGACGCAAGAGAAGAAAAGTCGCTGAAGAACCAGTCAACGCCTGGAGCAACATCACCACTACCCCGACTCCTCAGAATATCGAGGAAAACGTCAGCAAGGACAATCATATCGCTCATTTTGATTTACTTCAAGGTCAGGAGCCTCAACTCCTTTCACCTTTCGGACTATCTCCGCGCGTCAGTGATCTTTGCTTTAAGATGGAAGGCACTAGCCCGCGGTTCGATGCCTCTCTCCCTGGCTCCTTTATCAATTATGAACCAACGCAAAAACAACCATTTTACCAATATGTTCCCGAGGAAGCGTTTTTGGGCAGCGAGAAACTGCGCTACCCAGATGTAAACATTGACGATTATATTGGCACTGGCAGCGGAGGAAGCGGTGAGTCCGATAGCCTCAGTCCAACCAGAATTGAAGGATTTATATAGTCTGAATGTCTTTAGATTTGTTTCTAATTATAACAGTATACTTAGATAGGGCTTTTTTTCTAACGAACTTTTAGCCTTGATAATGTGTTAAAATGTTTGTGAGAAAATTGATTGTTATTCCAGATATGGAACCTTTAATTATCAATCCACTCAAATGCCTCTTCAGTTTCCTGAGATACCCTTAGATAAGTAAAAAAAAAATCCTTTCTAATTAATAGTGCTTTTTTAAATTAAACACACGATTGTTAAATTTATTAAAAGTCTCATTGCAAGACTAAGAGATAAGCGTTGATAGAGACTGCATGTTCAAGAAATCCTTCGCTGAGACTCCGAGCGCAGACACCCGCTCCAAAGACACCACGATTCGGAACATCAAACTAGCTCTTTCTCCAACAAATACAACAAATCTCAAAGACGGCACAGTACGAAGCAAATCTAAATTTAATCAGCCAAATGAATACATGCTTGGAGTGCCAGAAAATGATGTGTTCAAACGAGCTTCTAATAAATTCCTGGTCGATTCGCTAGAGAGCAATTCTCTGGATGCTTCTCCACTAAGAATTGATAGACAAAGGGATTCGACAAGCCAAATAACAAAATATCACGACCTCAAGGTAAATCTCATATTCGCACCGCCGACGCTCCTTCAGGCTAGTCCAAGCGCACAGGGAAATTTTCACTCATTTGGGAAGTTAGTGACAACCCATCGTGATGAGATTAACAAAATTGATCCAGACCTCATTGGAGAGTATCAGACTCGTTCTGAGCTTGAAAAGCAATTGGATTTCAATAAAGCACAGGAAAAACGCATTAAGCAGAGAATGCAGGAGATTTCAAAGGAAAAGTTCAAGACGTTCAATAAGAACCGAAAAGAGCAAGTTAAAAAAGAGCAAAAGATGCCTATAGTGCGAATGTATCCAAGCCGTCACTTGCAAGCTCAGCACGCACAGCAGGTCACCGCCTCTGACGAGAGTCTTAACGACGATAGCGATGGAGATGGCTCGAAAGACCAAGAAAAGCGCGCGGAAAGAAAGATTCAGGCTTCCGAAAATATTAAGAGTATTTTAACCAAGCAGGTGAAGTTTTTCAAGTATCGAAGCTTTGATACGCTTGAATGGCGACCTGAGGGAAGAGAAGCGGGTACTTTCGTGACCAATGGAAGGTAATTAATTTATAAGTCCTTCATTTTGCTGACTTTTACATGCAGGTTTGCTTACTTATTCGGCGGGATGTCCCAGAACACCATCCCTTACATGGAGGTCCTTGACACTCTTAAATGGACCTGGACAAAAGTAGAGCCAAAAGGAGATTTACCTGAAGGACGTTTAGGCCACAGCGCCTGCTACTATCAGAATAGGGTCATTATATTTGGAGGTGAGAAGAAATATAACACTCACCTCAGGCTAAGAGAGTGTCTAAATGACGTTTATTCGTTTTCTACAGATTCTCAGACCTGGAGCCGGATGCGCTGCTTTGGAGATCTAATGGAGCCTCGCCGGAACCATACCGCTGCTATTGTCGGAGATCACATGCTTGTGTATGGCGGGATAACGACCTACGGCGAATTTCTATCGGATTTGAAAGCGCTTTCGTTTGCCACGATGAAATGGGTACCTTGTTTCGAAGAGGCTAATCCTGATGTGGGAATCGCGTTTCATGCGTCTGCTCTCGTCCTCCATCCAAAGCATAAGAAGTTCTCGCTGTACAAATCCAAGCAGCTCAATGATCCACCTCTCCCGCATATCAAAGAGGAAGGACTCTATGTTTTCGGCGGAAAAGATGAATGTGGAGCTGTTCTAAACACTTTAAGGATCCTTAAAGTAGGGCAGAAACCTCTGAAATGGATTGTTCCCGAGACGATAGGTCAGCCACCAGCCCCGAGAATACAGCACACGATGAGTCATTACGAAGGGTTGAATTGCATTATAATCTACGGTGGCCGGAACGACCACACAGGGTTTTTGGGAGATATCGCAGTGCTTTATCTCGAGAATCTCAGCTGGATGGGCGTGAGTATTCAAGGGAATCCGAGCACTTTGAGGTTTTCTCATGGTGCTGCTGTCGTGGGAACAAAGCTCTGTGTGTTTGGAGGTTTAAATTTTCAGAGTTATGTAAGTTCTGACGTTGAGGTACTTGAATTAGACCAGGCCAACGTGGTGGAAAGAATCAAGGATAAAAACGATTTGTTAGTGAAAAAAGATTATCTTTTGCCTGATATCGTTAAACGCGTGCAATACCAAGACTCAATCGAGCAAGCAATCCCGAATAGAACAGCCGAGGTCCGTGGAGGTGCAGGATCTCCTAGCGTGAAAACATTTCTTCCTCTGCCAACGAAGGAAGAGCTGAAAAGGCCTTCCTTAACTGATCTGGATGACGAAACGATGACTCCTAGCAACAAGAAGTTTATTCGTAGGAACCATAATCATAAGAAGCTATACCCAAATTTATCAACGGCAATAGGACATGCGCTGGCCCATATCCCAAAATCTTTTCTGGAGAGTTTTAATCCAAAAAGATTAGAAAAGAAATCTGGCGCGAACACTGCTCGCTAATGTGTGAGAAAAGCTAAATAATAATTTATTTTTTCGTATTGATGGACTTAGTTTCGAAGAGCTATATGTTTCAATTGTCGAATCTGATTAAATAGGAGTATATACATTTTAATCTTCTTCTTCAGTAGTTAAACTTTCAAAAATATGTTGCTTTCCGATCTAGTTAATTACAATAGTTTGATGCTTGAGTATATAGGACCTACAACTGCAAAGTGCTGGGAAGCTCCTAGGGGTTATTAAATAATATTCCTTGCATTTTATAGAATCTTTGTCTCCAGCGATGGGTACTTGATAGGAGTATGGGAAATGCGAAATTAATCGGTTGCAATGCTATTGATGCTATTTTTAAGTCATAATACTGCATAAATGACCTCTCAGCTATACTTGCTTAGGTGTTTCTTTCAAAGATCCCAGCTAGCCCAAATGAAAAATACACTCTCGCGAGTTGTTCACTTGCCAAATGGATTTCCAGAGTTTAGTTTTCTTATTTTTGACGAAGCCGTGCTATTCAAAATAAAATCCTTGAAACTATCCTCTTAGGGTGTTTTATAAATGATAAAAATTGCAAAATCCTTCTGAAGATGATTTGAATATAGACAGAGACTTGGAACGAAATAAAAAATAACTTCGATTCATAGAACCTTCTATCAAATTCATAGAACGATTTTTCGCTCATCTGGATTAATTTAATTTTTCCATCTAAATCAGTAATTCAAGAAATATGAACGCATCAACGCTCCGGAAAACTCCCTTTCTGGAGCTTTTATAATGACAAAAGATGCAGAAAACCCGAATTAGCTCTTCGCCTGCCATTCAAGCGCAGTTCCATCAAAAAATATTTTCTATTACATCATTTTGATTTGAGAAAAAGTTCGCTTTGTATAATTTTTTTGCTTTTCAACTGTATCCTAGCCTCTCCATTGAAGAATTGCATCGAGAGGAGCACTTCAATTAATTTTTTCTTCATCTCTCTTTGTTCGGTATGATATATTTTCCTAGTTTCCTATCAAAACAGGCTTGAGAGACCAGAGACTCTGTGTTTTAAGAGGCTAGCAAGTTAAATCGCTTCATTAGCAGGCAATAATAAAAACAAATCCTCGTAATTTTGATGATTTTCAACAATTCTACATTTGATTTCAAAATAGCTAAAACTAATAAGAAAAAGACGCTGATAGATGAAGAAGCCTTCGGGAACTCGGTCCTTGTGAAGTTTGAGGAATGAATGTATTTGACCGCATTTAGTTTCAAAATTGTCAAAGTAGCAACGAAATCTCATCCTCTCGAAGGACGTACTGACGGTTAATTTCGATTAAATTTAAGGTTCATCTCAAAAGAGTTTCTATCTGCAATTCTCAAAAATTCCAGACTTTATCCGTATCTATTCTAAGCCAGACGATCTAAATTTTCATCGATCGAAATATACAAATTTTAATTGCCACTCAACCTCTAGATGAATTCAGAATTCAAGCGTGTTCCATAATTCCCGAACACTTATAAGCGATGAAATTTAGAAAACAAACAAATTATACAATCTTCTTGAAAATTTAGAGCGATAGCAGGTAACCCTCGTTTTTTTCCTACCTCTTCCCTCAAAATCTTCTAACTTTCCTCGTTTTCCTTTTTCTGTGGCTCTTATTTCTCATGATTATAAAATCTAATCGTTGTCTCTGATAGAGGACCATGGAAATTCAATCGAATGCTGCATTTCTTCCTTTATCTCAGCTTCCTACCTCTAAGCCTAACGACCACAGGCTAGAGCTCGAAGAAGCTCAGATCCTGTGCAGTGTAGTCTATCGGGCCGTTTATGGAGTGAATCTTAGCGCATCTATTCATCAAGGTAATTCGAGAATGAATATGAGGTTCTAACCCAAGATTATTAGATGAAGGAGCTATAAAACGGGATGGAAGATATACAGAGCAGCTGGATCTCTTAAAGAAATTAATTTTTGAAGAGAACTGGAAAGTCCATCGAATTTTCTGCATTGAAGAGTTCAGAATGGTTTATCAAAAAATCTTTTCTGATAAACTGAATGAGAGCCACCTGGTACCGTTCAATCCGAGCGAACTCTTCGAGTAAGGATTTTTTCTCTGAGTTCTTTGGTGATAATAAGTTCTGAACTTTAGGCGATTTTTAAGTCATTTTCAAGCGGAAGTCCAAGCTGAAAATTGTATGGGAGGTGATTTAGATGTTGAACGGTCAAAGCGACATCTCAGGGATTTGTATGAAGAAGTGTCGAATGTGAAAGGAAAGCTCGAGGCATTACAACATAAGCTCAGAGAATTGATGGAGACATCAAAGCAATTCGCAATGAAAGGGGTATGATTTCTTTTGCTATTACAATAGCTATAAAGTCTTCCTTTTAGAAACCTGGAGAAGAAAGCCAAGAGGCTTACGAAAAAACTCAGAGCCTTCAGAGCACCGACGCTGAAAGCACAATGAAAAGCAGTAAACGCAGCTCTGAATCCTCGGGAATCGGATCCAAGGCCTTGACAAGAGGCAACAATGACGCCATTTTTCATTCAGATGATGAGGGAAATGATAATGAGGACATGGAAATAGAGAACACCGATTTCCCCAAAGCCTCTTCCTCAACCGGAGAAATCCACGAAAATGAGTCTGATTGTCCTCCAAAGAAAACGAAGCCCTTGCTAAAAAAATCCGTTACGAATATACTTAAAAAATGGTTTTTGGATAATATCGAGCATCCTTATCCTTCCAAGGACACGAAGGAAGAGCTACGTAAGCTCACAGGACTCTCGAAAAACCAGCTTCAGAACTGGTTTACAAATACCAGAAAGGTATTTAACCACCTCCTCTTCTTATTTACTAAAGTCGCTCAATATGTAGAGATTTCTTTACCCTCTCAAGAAAAAGCTCGAACAGGTTGTGCCTGACTATCATACTTCCATGCCCGATTCTCCAAAAAAGAATTTAGAATTGCAACTCCAGCAGAACCTCCCCCTAAAAACCAAAAAATCAGAGGAGTCATCTCAATTTCCAAATCAACCACAAGCTTTTGCTGATAATATGCAAATGCCACAGCAAAGCAACCCTCAACCTATACATATCCAACAAGCATCACCAGTGTCCCAGAGCCAAATCCGAATCGTTCAAAATAATTCCCTTTTCGTTCAGGGTCAGCAGTTGCCTACTAGCATCATCCCAGTTCCTGGGGTCCAGCAAACTTATCCAGCAACGCTGCCCATGATGAACGCACCTCTAATTCAGCAGCCGTACTACCAGCCACCAATGCAGCTTATCCCCTTTGGACCTACACCACAGCAGATGCATTCTCATATCGGCTCGATGAGGCCTATTCAACAGGTCCAAGCTCCAGCTATCCAACCAATTCCTCAATTTGGGCAAACCATGCCATTTTTAGTCACTCCGACCTATATGGTGGTAGATCCTAAAGTTTTGAGCGGTCAGCCATTCGCCTGTCCGCAAATAAACACTCCTAACTTCCTCCCTATGCATCCTACGATGACAAGTGGAATGCATCCTGGCCTGGGACCAAATCATTTCTCGAGTCTAAATGCTAGTTCTTTTAATACAAGCTATCCTAAAACGAAC
>ENA-UOTZ01000323-UOTZ01000323.1-compost-metagenome-genome-assembly--contig:-NODE-323-length-40886-cov-35.678012_pt1 | contig 40886 bp, 35 predicted proteins | sample MGYA00238144_ERZ746983 | MGnify/ENA primary metagenome ERZ746983 (study PRJEB28759, sample SAMN06268863) | compost metagenome | isolation source: single cell | place: USA: California, Emeryville, Joint...
TATCAGTTTCAAAAGAATTTTCAAAAGACAGTTTTTCAAAAAGGAGCACTCGTCCTCTCCAACCACAAACTCCTAAAAATTTTGAACTTGAAACAAAAGACCGTGCAACTTTTGGTCTTTGTAGCTATGATGAAATAGATAAATATTTCAACGAGCTTTGCCAAGAAAGCAGAACGAAATTATCAGCTCTAAAGAAAGTAGCCAACTATACGAGAGGAATGGGATCAGGATCATCTCCTCTGGCTCAAGACTCTCCAGAAGCGAACTTGATCAGAGGTGCATTTAAAATAGTTCCAACAGGTAAGGATTTTCCGATAGCTGGATTCATGAAATCACTTTCAATCCAATGTAGCGGCTGGGTCAGACTCTCAAAGAGACAAGCGTCCCGGCAGTCGAAAAAGAACGGTTAATTTCACGACGGCAGCAGCAGCGGGATCCTATCTCGATCCAGAAGCATTAGAGTAGCATTTGTTGAAAAAATGGATTTAATTCCCATCTCAAGGTTGCTAAAGGAGTTCGGAATTAACCAAGGAACATTAGCGTCAATGGAAACAGAAGAGCAAAAACAAAATTATATCGTGGGGTGCATGAAAAGGAAATTGGATGAAGATTATGAAAAATGGAAAAAGGATCTTGAGAAAGGCGAGAAGGAGTCACAAAAATTTGAGCAACTAAATGCGCAGAGAAGATTGAAATTTGAAAAAGAAAAAATGGATGTTTTCAAGTGGCTTAAACTCAAAACCAAGTAAAAAAATTGAGAATACAACTGATCTAAGAGTTGTTGTTGTTTCCAGATTCCCTTTCTTAAAGAATAAGCTGAAGCTCGGACTGATGGAAATATTGAATGATGTAAGTTTTTCGCAGTCTACTATGATGGCTTGACAAGAACTTCTGAATAGTTCGACAATCAAAGAGAGATTGAAAAATCTTTGGATGATATCCGCTCAAGAGATAAGTCAACAACATTCAACAGCACTCGTAGGATAACGATTGAGAACATACCTGCTGTCAATAACACGGAAATACTTGCAGACGTGCTTGGAAACAATGAGGCGATATTTAGACTTGGAAAAACACATCGACACAGAAAGAAAGCTGAAGTCAGCACCAGCCTTTCTCGCCCAGACAGTGCTAGGAGCTTGAATGCCCCAGGGAGTGCGCGATCATATTACTTCAACACTTCACGTTTATCTGTGCCTAAGTTAAATCAAACGCAAAATATAAGTACAGCTAGTGATCCCTATGGACTTCAAAAATCGATCCCGAAAATAAATCTCACAGGTGGTGGAGACGCAAGTGTAAATGATGAGAGTCAGTATACTTGGGATTATCACGCTGAACGAGAATTCAAGCATCATAAAGAAGAAGCTCGTGCAAGAATGTTCAATGAGATTAAAAGTTCATCATGGAACGAAGTAGGATTAGGTCCCTTTATCCAAGTTTCGCATAAGGAGGAGACAGAAAAGTCCCAACGTAACCATTTGCTTGAGCGATATAAGAAAGGAGAGGCTTTAGGGATCAAAGAATATACAAAAATCGCAAATACTAGCCTTCTGCTAAACTCATACTCTGACACTCAGTTTATCCAGAGCATCGTGAATCAATTGGAACCTGAAGTCATCGAGGCTGTAAGACTATTTTTCCAACTTAGTTGCAATAATATTTTATGAATATACGTGTAGGTTGAAATTGATTTGGCTCAGAAAATTCTTCACGACTACCAACAGAACAGGAGCCAAGTGCAAAAGGCGAGAATGGATTATCTCAATCAAGAAAATGCCAGAATTAGACAGAAGGTTGAAAACAACAACGAAAAACATGAGCAATATCTGAGAGTTAAGTACGGTCAAGAAGAGCAAGAAAGAATGCTGAAAGAGATGACTCAGAAATATGAGAACTACGAAAAGCGTATGAAAAATAGAGATAAAAGTCCAGGAGACATCTCGATGTCAACGCAGCGTGTTGGATCTCTAGACGAAATAAAAAATCCCAAAGATACAAGCCAAGCAAAGTCCCCAAAGCACGCGGTTGTTAGAAAAAAATCCGAGCAGGTGATCAATGTGAAGGCTGCAAAAAGATACAACCACCCTAGCTCAAAGTTATTAATCATCAACCCAGAAAGACAGAAAGATTATCTCGGTTTAGCTGCTAATATTGTAGATCCAAAAATTAGTAAGAGGAAGAATGAAGATCCAAAAGAATATATGCTCCAAATCCACAGCGCTCCATCTCTGAAGAATCCGCATTTATTTTCCCGCTTCTACTCAGGAGGGCCTCCAGAATTTGATTACGAAGCACCATTAGTAAGTTTTTTTTATCAAATTTGCTGAAGAAATTGATCATGGATTGCTAGGGATATTATGCTACGGATATACCTAAGTTTAAAGGGACAGAGTTAGAGCACAAGGCAGCGACTCTTTTAAAGTCTCATATAAAGGGATTTCTTGAGCGTGAAAAATTCATGGTTACAAAAAGACATATACTTGATGATCGAAAGGTCGTTAGGAGCCTTAAGAATAACGAAGAAGGATTGCCCGATGTCCTTCGAGCTGTCTTCCTTGCCCTGACTGAAGAAAAATCTGATCATGCTTTGATCCAAAAAATGAAGAAAAAGCCGCAGGATCCTGGCAAATTGAAAGCTAAAATCTTAGAACTGCAGCAAAAAGACCCCATTCTCTTCCGACAATTCCAGAGGGAGGTTATGAAGCAATACTATTACTATCAGATGACTCATCATCGGAACAGAGACTTCTTAGTTTCATCATGCACTAACCTTTCAGATGCTGAACAGGAACGAAAGTCATTAGTTACATCATTGAAAAACGCAATGCATGTCATTAAACACCAAACCCAGTTTACCTCTCTCGTATTGGATGACGAAGATGAGACAACTGTAAAGAAGAAAGATAGTGATGAAGATAATCCTAAAGGTTCAGCATGGTTTCAAAGGAAGAAGTTTATGAGCCCAACAATGATTGTAGGCACTTTGATGGATATGAATGATCCAGGTCCTGAGTAAGATAGAGCTATCATTTTGTCGATGTTCTAAAGAATATTAAATAGAAAACCGCAGCAAGTACAAGCTTCAAGACCTCGCACTGCAGCACATAAGAATGCACCTGATCTCCACGATTTCCCAAAAGTTCGATCAATAAAAACCCCACAATCCAATTCAAAACTCTTGATGAATCGAAGTCCACAGGAAAATGCAGCCAAAAGTCTAAAGTTGATCGGATCTGAAGGTCACAAGGCACACACCTCAAGGAAGCGAAGTGACGATGAGATAAGAATTGCTGTTGAGGAAGAGATCAAGCAAAGGACAGCCAAGATTCAAAAGCATGAACCTCCAAAAGGATTATTGCTGAAGCAGCGCAAACTCTTTACTGCAGCAAAAACTGGCAATCTAAAATCGCTAAAAGCAAACGGTTTCGCATATTTTGAAGTTGACGTCAACGTGAAAGACGAGAAGGGAAATACACCCCTGTATTATACTGCGAGTGCTGGGGATCTTGCCTTCTGCCAATTCTTAACAGATCTAAACGCACGTGTCAATGAACACTGTGAAAAAGGAAATACTCCGTTACATATGGCATTCAAGTCAGATAATGAAGCTGTAACTTTATTTTGATTTCATTTTCTATATTACGCTATTAAAGGTGATTATGCTTCTACTTGTGAAGGGTGGCAATTTGAATATGCTTAATAATGAAGGATTTACACCACTTGCATACGGGTCAGAGAGGATACTGAACTTGCTTGACCTTAAATCTGGCGTCGCGTCGTATAACAAAGGGAACAGTGCAATAAAAGAGCTGCCAGCTGAGTACGATAACAATTATCTCGTCAATCGAGGAAATTGGAAACAGCCTCAAGAAGATCCAAGCGCATCCATGAAATACAAACCTATGACCTCAGGTAATGACTCAGTCCGAGTCAATGACAAGTCATTATCCCAATATATCCCACCTGATAATGCGACTGACAAACTAACGAAGCAGCATGAGCTCGTTGAACAAGTTGAACAAGAGGATTCTGAGAGCCAGTCGGACAATGATTCCCAAGACTCAAGGCAATAAAAAATCAAAAAATTACCAAGAGGAGTTGAATTGAGGATTTCTTGAGCAATTGTATTTCAGATAGATCAATGATTATTTACTGATGAGGGGTATTGATTTCATAATGTTTTGTTTTATGATGAAAATAGTAAAACACAGAAATTTCTTCGATTTCTGTCCAGCTTGAGTATCAACGGATTACTATTATGACTATTTGCCTCAGATACCTAATAGTGGTTAAGGTAGGCGGGGAATATTGCATATTTAAAAAACAGTATAGATATATATCTTATGCCGAGCTTGGAATTTTGTTTATATCGAAAAGAGGCTGAAAAACTGAGTGAGAATTTAACAACATGGTTTTACACGGTTCCTTCCCTTCACATCTGAACTGGCAATTCCGATCTTTTCATCATTTCGAAATCAAACTCGATGAAATTTGAATATATTCCTTTCGCTTCACACAAAACAACTGAAAATACTCGAGAGACGAGGAAAATGCTGGCTTAACAAAATCTCTGAAAGGTGTGATTAGCATACAAAAGAGAATTGTGGTAAAATAATGGATGTTTTGATTTATTATTCAACTATATTCATGTTGTAGTTTGGGAAATCAAACCTGAATGATTTTTTTAGTCATCAGGTCGCCTTCCTAAACCGAATTTTATTGTCTGAGAAGTAAAAAACCATGATCGAATATTTGTCTACACTTCTTCTGACGACAAATTTCGATAATTCTCACAGTACTTAAAAGTCATTATAATTGAAATTTATTAAAAAATGGAATCGTCCGGCGAATACAAACAAGAGACAAATCCACTCTTCGTAAAGCCTGAGGTACCTTCAAAAAGTGAACAAGAAGAAGTAAAAAACGGGATTTCCTCGGACAATAAAGAAAATGACAAGCAAGAAAATGGTAAGACCAATGATCCTTATGATCCTAAACCAAAAATGACATCTCTTTTGGCAAGCAAACGAAAACGTTGTCCTTTATTAGAAGGGTGCAACAGCATCGAGAATTATGAGCATTTAAATAAAATACATGAAGGAGTCTATGGTGTGGTCTTCCGTGCTAAAGAAAAAAGTACCGGTGAAATCTATGCAATCAAGAAAGTTAAACTGGGCCGTGAGAAAGAGGGTTTCCCTATTACTTCTATTCGAGAAATTAATCTTCTGCTTTCTTTGAAGCATTCTTACATCGTAAATGTGCGAGAGGTCGTCATAGGTTCGTCGCTCGATAAGATCTATGTTGTAATGGAGTATATCGAGCATGAATTAAAGGACTTGATGGATCACACGGATTATCGATTCCGACAATCAGAGGTGAAGCTGCTGGTAAAGCAGCTATTAGAAGCAATTGAGTACTTACACAGTAGGTTTATTATCCATAGGGATCTGAAAACTTCTAATCTGCTGTACAGCAACAAAGGATTCCTCAAAGTTTGTGATTTTGGACTCGCACGGAAGTACGTGAGTTCTAACAAATCCTATACTCCAGTCGTAGTTACGCTCTGGTACAGGGCTCCTGAAATATTGCTTGGCTGCGATAAATACACTCCCGCTATTGACATATGGTCAGTTGGCTGCATTTTCGCAGAGTTGGTACTCAAGGAACCCTTGCTTCGAGGACAAAATGAGGCCGAGCAGATTGATCTTATCTTTAAAACTTTTGGAACACCAACAAATACTACATGGCCTGGATGGAAAGAGCTGAAGTTGGCTAAGACTGCTACTTTCAAGAATTATGTTGGAGATAAATTGTCTGAGAGATTCCCTAAGCCTGGACCTCTAACAGACGCCCCATTGAGTGAACTCGGAATTGATCTCCTCAGGCAAATGCTTACATTAAACCCTGATCAGAGAATCACGGCTGCTAAAGCTCTCAAGCATCCTTGGTTCGATGAAGCGCCGAAGGCTCAAGATCAGGATTTGATGCCAACGTTCCCACCTCTGAATGAAGTTCCTAGAGAGCTTCGTAAATCCAAGATTTAGGATGTTGTTGATAATAAAATTCATGTTCTGTGGTTATGAGCATTTTTTGGCGGAGTTTTCTTCACAAACTTTACTGACTGTATCTACTCTGTGGTAGAGAAGATTTGAACGCATTCGGCCTGCTTAAAGGGCGCTATCTCACTTAAAATATATACCTTTACCAACTGAAAAAAGAAAAGAATAATGAAATTTTTGGATTCAACATAGTCTCTTTTTTTTTAGTTAGATCACACAAAGTTTGTCCGATCAATTCGATAAATGATGTCATTGAATACAATTGGAGTTAGGGAGTTGTATATTGTATCGTAATATTTAGAAGCATCAGAGAGAGTAAGCTCAGTAATATTAGCTAAATCATCAGAATATTGGGAAGTTTACACAATCTATAACTGAGGTAATGCAAAAATTTCAACGGTGATTCCTTCTGGATTTTTCGTGTTTGTATATACCGGTATTTTAATTAGCACACAGATTCCGTAAGAAAATTAGACTTAGCTCCAAATTTTCATTTTTGTTCGATTATTCAAAAATTTGAGTTTTATTTTATTGTTGTAGTTTCAAAGAGTTATGGAAGATCGAAATCTGGGAACTCCATTTCAGAGAAATATCACTTCTCGAGAGGGAGGCAGACTTCCAAGTCGTGAGCGCGGAAATTTTGAACAGAATGCGAGAAAAACTTTCAGTCAAATGGGAAGTACGCAACAGGGTTTTCTGAGAAGCTCAACAAATTTTTCTGAGACCTTTGCTTCGAGCGCGGAAGATCTGATGCTAGCCTCTGTCAATATCGCCATCGATGAGACTGGATTTATCGCAACACTCAAAACCGATATACTACAGATTCAAGAAGAGATCAACAAATTGGATTTTGATGGAACAATACGAGGGACTAATCCTTCTGACATTCTTAAGTAATCCCAGACATCAGAACGAAGTTGTTTATTTATTAAATTTGCAGGAAAAATCACATTTATGCTATGCATAAGTACCTCTCGAAGTATTCTCAGTTAAATCTGAAGAAGTTTATGGACAGCAAGCTTGCTCATGCTAACCAGTGTGACCTAGAGAATCTCTTGAAGTTCATGTCTGTTCGTAACGGAAGTGAGGGATTGAGAAAACTCTATAAATTGATGAGTAAAGCTCAAAAACTCCCTCAAACTGAATTAAAAAACCACTTTCTTATCTATTATAGCTGTCATGGACCTTATGTTGATGAAACTTACTGAGTATCAAATAATCTCTTTTCTAAAATACGACAAAATCCACGAAAGCATTCGTCAGCAGCTGAATCTTGTCAGTGTCAACAAGAATCAGTCGATGGATACAGGTATGGCAGAATTGATCTGACTCTTAATAACTGTGTTCTAAACTCATTTAGGAATCAATATAAGCAGATTCCAAGTCACTCAGGCTTTAATTGATCGCCTATTTGAAGTATATGAATTTGCTAGCAAACTTCAGCAGCAGCAAGGTGATAGCAAAGGCAGCTTCATCACCTCTACAAACACAACTTCAAATTTGAAATCACTCAGAACTTTAGAGGATTTTGCTAAACTTTTGAAGTCTGGAGAGCATCTTGGCCTTCCGGGAGAAATTGTGATAGGTTTGTTGGACTTAATTAAAAAGGACAGCACTTCTTCGAATAAAAGAGACCCTTCTAACAAAGGACTTAAAGAAACGGAGCAAGAGCTCGCCTATCAAATAGACAAAACTAAAATGCTTGAAAAAGAACTCGAAAGTTTGGGAGCGGCTTATAAAGATGTGCTTCAACAATTGAATAGCAAGAGCGCAGAAAAATCTAAAGAGACTACTACCAGCACATCGGCAAAGGAATATGAGAGGAGGATAAAGTATTATGGAGAGCAGCTTGAGTCGTTGACCGCTGAGAAGCAACGACTTGAAACCTCAGAATTAAAGCTAAAGGAAGAGAACCAAAAACTCCTGAAAGCAGAGGCTCAAGCTAAGGCTGAGATTGCAGAACTGAAAAAAAAGATAGAAAGTCTAATGAGTAGCGCGAAAGAGGAATCACCAAAGCACACAAAGACTTTTCATCCTCTTGATAATGAAAACCCTGAATATTTTATCAACCTCGTCAAAGATGTCGAAAAAAATTACGCAGAAAAAGTCAATCATCTCCGCAGTCTCTCTGAAAAACTGGAGAAAGAGGTAACCAATCTGAATTGCAATGACCTCCAACTCACTCACTCAATATAGAATGAGCAGTTAAAGGCTGCAAACGAAGTGTTAAAGAGAGAAAATGATGAAAATATTGAAGAGATAACCAAGCTCGAAGCAAAGTTAAACAGAATGCATAAAACGTAATACAATGGAAAATAGTTATAGTGAAAGTTCTTATTTTCTCTGTATTAGTAAGGAAGACACGTACGAAAATGCGTTGAGGGAGGAGACTGAGATGATGAAGAAAGGGTTCGAGATGAAGATAAAAAAGCTCCAAGACGAGGTCTTGGCCGTGAAAAAAGAGCGCAATAATGAGCTAATAGAGCTTAGAGCAAATCTTCAGAGAGAGAAGGACTCTAGAGAGTTGCTGTTGAGAAAATTGCAGATATATACTAAGACTTAGAAGCAATTTTTTTTGAGAGTGCAGCTGTATACAGCATTTGTTAATGTATTGGGATGAAGTAAAAATGACAGATGAACTCGAATTCTCCCTTTACGAGCAAACGGAAATCTAGGTTCTGTGATAAAAGAGCATTTTTGCTTCAAATAAATTTGTTAGAAGTCAACATTGGAGTTTATTGCTATTTTGAATGATCTTTTCCTCCATATTATATCGATATGAAGTCAATAACTGACTGAAACTTGCATAATTTGGAACTCCAGATTTGCTTTGTTTCATGAAAAGTGAAGGTAAGATTTAGAGAAGCTGTGATTTAGCAACTTTTCAAATCTCGATACTAAATGCCAACGAGAGAGGAATTTCATTTCAGAAATATACAACGCGTTCATGGAACGAAGTTTTTTGGAATCAAATTTCTTTCTTAATGTGAATATTATTTAGCATGACAACGAATTATGTCAGAACTTCGCTCATTATCATTATTACTCAAAACAAGTTAATAGATCACTAACATAGAGGATGACACCCGGTTAATAAGTTACACATATTTTCTGTGATTTCAAAGCATCACAAGTGCTACTTGTTCTTTCTCTCTTCAAATGGATCTTGTTTCGATTTGGTTGTGCCGGAATTGTAGTCTGCGGTTTTTCTTAGAACAAAAGGTTGATTATCATTTTTCTTAGTCAGTATCTCCTCTTTCACATCTTTTGTTTGATGATGATCAGAAGACTCCCGATTTACTGCTAACTTTCCAGCGTTTTCTGATGCTGTTGTTTGAGGAAGCCCAGTTAAAGCCGTTGTTGCTGTTGTCGGTTTAGCCACTGTACCTGGCTCAGTCAATACCGAGATTTCTCCATCTCCGCAACCGAACAGTAGGAATTTACGGTCTTTGGTTAATTGGATCGAGAGCACAGGAGATCCCATCGATACGGTTAGTCGCCTGCGAATATTTAAGAAAGGCAATTCTCTTTGATAGATATCTCCTTTTTCATTTCCATACACCAAGCTTTCGATCGAATTGATATCTTTTAGAATAGTTGGAGAAAGTAGATGTATCGATTCATCGGTGAGGCTTTCGAGAAGTTGCCCGTTGATAGAGTAGCTGCATAAAGTTCTATCTTCGCTAGAGAAGAAGATGATACTGGGGACCGGATTAGAAGCTAGCACCACCTAATTTGAGTTTAGCGTAAGAGAGTTGTTCACGGAGTTTTTTCAGCTTACATTATGAATAGGCATTGAAGAAGGATGGAATAGTGTCCTCAGTAATGTTCCCGAGTAGAAATTATAGACGTTAATTTTGCCGTCTAACGAAGCAGATGCGAACACTCGCAGTTCATTTGAGATATAGATACTTGTGACCTAATTTTCCGAGACATTAGCAGGTGAGTTTTGAAACTAGAGTAGAATTATCATTACAAGGTCATCATGATCATAAAATTGGTATTTGATTGTTAGGCGGTATTCTGGAGAGATCTTCCAAACAAAGCACTCGCCGGATTTAGTACCTATTTTAGTGAGTATTTGTGGTTAAGGCGAGAGTCTAAAAGAAATTTGTATACCGCTTATCAAGAAGTTTTCTTTGGAATCAGCAACAATGATCGTTACAGTGTCATTATGATTTGAATAACTCTCAGTCACAGCGTCTTGATCAACAGAGAGAATGCTGAGCTTTCCATCCCAAAAACCTCCTATTGCTAGCAACTTCCCGCTGTTTAAATAAAGAGCTGGGTAATTTTCAATTCTCAGCGAACGATCCAGAGGATCAATAAAATCAGCTAATTTGATATTAGTTAAGTAGGAAAAAAAAAGATATTTCAATTACTTTTGAGTCTTTCAAGTTGGATTTTCTTTTCTTTCTCTATACCACAGCTGAAAGGAATGACTCCTGAGTTGCTCGAAATATTTGTATTCAGCCATTGGTAGAATGTGATCGTTCCATCTCGTCGCAGGCCCATAAGCTTCGAGCTGCTCGTCATCATCAGTTTTATTAGAGCTCGACCAGGTAGATTCAGCATGCTGAGCCCGCTCTTATCAATTTCTTTCTTTTTGTTACTTGGTCGGTAAACTCTCAGGTCGGCTGAAGGATCTGCTACAATTCTTGACCCTCCTCTAAAATCGCGAGGAGGTCTCTGCGGATGCGGTTTCGTAAACAATTGAGATGGTGTCTGTCCAAAGTGAACAACCTGGGCTTCAGTTGATCTCAGCAAGCTTGGATCTTTGATACTGTTAAGGTCGACCATATCTTCATAAGTCAAGTAGTAGTAAGAATTCATGGCTTTCTCGGCGTCTTTGCCTCGTTGCTTATATCCAAAAATCAGATCGATCCAGTTGTGGAGATTTCTTGAGACAATTTCAGACTCGAGTGCGAGCCGTTGGAGAGCAATGAATCGGTAAGGATTTCGCTTGCACCATTTGGGCATCTCGACATGATTTACTCTATTACCGGTCTGCTGGACTCCAAGATCGTGCTTATCTGCGTTTATAAGGAAATCTGGGAGGTAGAAAAATTCCGGAATGAGCTCTCTGACATCGGTAACTTCTTCTGTTGCCGCCTTGAAACTCTCAGCCATAGAGAAAAACAGTCTATCTGCTAGATCAAATCTGCCCCCTTGAAGTTCTTTATGTCCTTGAGTGAATGGAGCGATTCTGATTAAAAACTGGAGCGTGATAGCTGGGCTGGAATAATGACTTCCAAAATGGTAGGCAGGAGACGGATTAAAAGGATCGACACTCTCAAACCTTTCAAGGAAGATTTTGATACGTTCGTTGGACCCCAGTTGTCCCAAATTCTTATTTAAATCTCTATATGGTTGTTGATCTTCGAGGTCTATGGTCTCGGATCTATAGTCCTGAAGAATCCATGGGAAAACAGGATATTGAGTCAAATCTTTATAAGAGCGACCGCTGAGAGAATTCAAGGCCATAAGGTACTCGAAGTTTGAAATCTCGTAGTTCAGCCAGCGCTTTGTCAGCGAAAGTTTATTTGGAGGAGCCTTTTCAAGGATTTTTTTGGGTTCTAGCGAACCGAAATAGATCAAATTTGGACAGGCAGTCTTCCTGAGTCGCACTAACTTCTGAGCAACCTCTTCCACGTCGCCTGCTGGGAAATTGAAAAGTAGAGTGGTCCCATCGATCAAAAAGATTTCGAGTGCCGATTTTCGAGTAATATAACGTCTTTTTTGGATCTCCTTGATATACTCGAGCGGCCATTCTTTGAAAATTCGTCTATCATCTCCTAATTTAAATGGGAACATGGAGGCACTATTCATTTTTTGTTCGACTCCATCGAAGATAAATCTAGGTTGTAATGAACCGTGAGCATTTCAAACAATGAATGAGAGCAAATTACATTAGTTTTGATGAAGTGACTTGTAGTAAACCTTCTCTCAAAGTGAGTGTTCTGATCCATTGGCAAGTTTTCGTGAAGAACACTTCTTCCTTAGGCTGCATCAGTGCAATGTCAAAGTCTGCGCCACTTTTTCGGTTTTCTGCGTTCGCTTGAGGGAAGGACTTTGGCTCGATTTGTTTTTCTTTGGGGCTTGTGAGTGGGAATGCCTATACATTTGCAGAAGTTCAGAACCAGCTCATAGAAATACAAATTGTTGTTACCTTGAAGAAAGTTTTTTTAATTTTATTCCGTAGTTGTGAGAAATTCAAACTGAAAGCTTTGTTCACTTTGGCTAGTCCCGGAGATATCATATCCATGTTATTGAACATATTTTGAACGGCTGGATCACAGAAGATCTCTGTTTTTATCGAAAGTATTTTATGTGGACGTTGCTTCGCTTTTTCGAAGGCTTCATTGTATTTGAGGACGAATTCGGGTTCAATGAGTTTAACCTTGACAAATGGCCGAGCACGTGCTCTGGTTTCATATTTGCTGATCTTTCGGTAAAATATTTCGTTGGGCTTCATCTTCTCCCATTCCTCATTTACATACTTTTTATCACATTGATGGTAGAACTCCGGATGACGCCATTGCCCAATATAGACACGCAGTCGCTTCCATTGCTTTCTCCAATTATTTTTCGCAATTCTGACTCTTTCCTCTTCAAAAGCAGCGATCTGATGCTTCCTAGTGTCTTCCATCTCATGAACGTTGGCAGCTCGATCGAATACCTCATCTTCACACCTTTTCGCGCCATCTTCCACTGCTTTCTGATTTGTCTCGAGAGTATTTGTAAGTTTCTGCCCTTGAACAGATATTGAGCTCAGAATGTTTGATGAAACGTCTGGAAGAGTATCATTGTAGTAGTGCGTGATGACTTCGGTGAGAGCGACATTGTCAGTTAGACCGTTGGACCAATTTTCTGAAGCTAAGATAGAATCTAACTCTGCAAAATTTTTGGATTTCAACTGCTTGATGCCTTCGATCGTCAGCAAGCTCCCCTCGACATTGCTACTAAGGAGAGTCTTAAATAATTCGTAACTGAGCGTAGTGTAAGTGGCGATTGCACTCTGAGGTTTGTCTTGCGGAGTGTTACCGCTTAGCCCTTCAAACCAATCAAAGTTGTTCAGTCGATTGTTAACGAAGTCAACAACGGATAACAAAAACGCGACACAGACATGGAGTGATCTAGTAAATTCTTTTTTGATGACAGTGTCTGACGTACTTCTCTGTGATACATAGAAGAATTGAAGAATATATCCAAGACTAGCAAGGATTTGCTGGCTAGTTTGTCCGATTATTTTTTTGTCCCGACAGTTCTCAGCTACAACCAAAAGGTATTGGAATATTCGCTCCAGAGAATAGCAGAAGGACGTCAGTTTTTCATAATGCTTCTGTTGAGCTAGGGTTTCTATTCCCCAAACAGTAAGAGTTATGATCAATTTTATCAAGGGGCCACGCTTTGAGTCATCTACTTGAGTTGGCTCACTCAATAAGTACTAAATAAAACGAACATGAATCAGGCATGTGCAAAGGTGTAAATAATGTTACATCGAGAGCTTTCTGGAAGTCTTCTGTATGAGAGATATCCATGAGTGCAAGGATTTTGCCATCCATATCAATTGCATCAAATTTCTCATGTTTTACGAACCATGTGTTCTGCCAGAGTGACCCTGCAACACGGAGTATATTTTCCACTAGAGGGAGATCGATACAAGATGAATCAGAGATCACATTTTTAAAATCTAAATTTCAAAAAAAAAAAGTTCGTATTAGAATCCGAATTTCAACGGTTGATTTACTGAAAGGGAAATCGTCATCAAAGGTGATTTCGGTAGCATATGCATGTAGTGGGGAGAATGTATTAGAGGTATTGTGACGCTTTTTGGAATTGATAGAGTCAATTTTTAGCGCGAAAATTGCATCTTCTGTCGCGAAAGCCATAGAACAGAAATTCTTCCATCTGAGACTGCTCAAATTTGGTCTTGCATCTAATCCAGGCTCACCTTTATAGGAGTATTCCCTAAAATGTATGGTTAGAGACTGTAAAACTCTGAGTTAACTGGCTTACTCTATACTGTCTAAGAGGTGGTTCCAGAGATGACGACCCAGATAGCACACGGCTTTTGTTGCCTTGAAGAGTTGAATTAGGTTTCAATTCTAATTATTGTGAAATGTGTTACTTTGTTTGGATTAGCTGAAGCTTCGCTTTCGGATTTTTTATTATTTAACCAGGCAAACAGTCGTTGGACTCTTTTATGCGCATCAGCTTCTTGAGTAATGCTGTTTTTCATCAGTAGAGTATGGATTTTGCATCCGAGCTCCCAAATCTATATTTAATTTCAGCCAATATTAAACTTGTGATATACTACCGCGGCGGAAGAACCGCTCAATTCATTGTCGAAGAGATGAACTTGGTAAGTATAGAGAGTCTCGAGCAGGAATATCACAAACTCCTCATTAGATTGCAAAGCTGTCCGATTATTCGGGTTCCATTTAACAAGCATATAAATGTCTTGGATCATCTAGATAAAATAATTTTTTGGTTAAGTATTCGAGGAACCTCACAAACACTTTTTACTTTTTGCCTAATGAAATCACTGGAGAAATGGTAGATCTGAATTAATATATCCATCACGTTCGGTGATTTTATTTGATCAGCATCGTCAATCATCATATCAGAATTTTGATTGGTTGGGTACTTCCCAAGCAGCCACTCCATTGTACAGTAGTAAAAAACTTCCATATTCATATCGTCTTTGTTAGTTTCGATCTCTGAACCCTTTCGGCCTGATTGAGATTTGGCTGGACCGGCCAAGCTATCTCTGGAAAATTTATTTGAATTCTTGTTGGACAATAGCAATGAATTCTCTTCCTTTTCTTCTTTGATAGCGTTACTTTCATCAATTACTGTCACTAAAGGTTTTTATATAAACCGTGAGACAAAGAAAAAAATAGCAAGGAAGCTTACACTGTGGCTTTTTAGTCTTGTTTCTCAGGCTCTGAACTTTCGGCTTTTCTGGAAGAGTAAGGGTCAGTGCATCACCTGAAGTGGTCTCTGCCAGAGTGTGGTTCCCTTCAGTTTGACTGAGCTCGCTGGTAAGGAAAGTGGGCATCTTATTTTCATAGAAATCGGTTTGGACCTTCTCACCCGCTATTACAACGAAAGAAGAAATCATTAGTCAAATAATAAGTGGAAAATTAATTTACTCATGTATTGAACGCACAATTTCGCCAGATCAGATATTTCTTTGTAGAGTGCGTTCACCTCATCTTCGATATCAGTCACAATTCTTCGCCCCTTTTCACCTCCGATTGTGTGAGTTTCATTGATACCCTGGATATCAAGCTCCATCATTTTCTTTTTAAAACCCGGTTTGCCCTTGCTAGTTCCGGTCTTTGGAGCCGGTTGGCTCTTTTTTTCTTCTTCTGGAGCAACTTTAATTTCCTTTGGCTCTTCAATTGGCTGGCTTGGCTCCTCATCCCCAATTGTAAGTGGAAAGAGAATCTTTTTATTTGGCCCTTTAGATGCGTTTTTGATGGATGGAGGAAGAACAAACGTCAGGTCATCAGTTGAAGATTCTCCAACAGCATTTGTTTTCTCTTTTTCAGTTCCAAATCTTTTCTCAACTTCGTCGAAGGCTGGTCCTGATCGTGATCTGAACTTGCTACCATCACTTCCTGGCTTCGAGCTTGGCAGTTTGAAATTAAAAGCAACTTCTTCAGTCACTTCAGGTTTCTTTTCTTGAACAGACGCTCCTCTGGTGAAATCGAAGGTTCTTGTGCGACCTCTCAGATTTTTGCTCATAACTGCCAGCTTCTTCTCAACTAAATCAATTTCATCGGTCTGATTAAATTTTATTGATTCAGAAAAGACGGGAGGATCCTCAAAATCAAGGCCTTTGAGCTGCTTTCCACGAGTTTTTGTTTCAGGCTTGAACAGCGTGGACACGGTTTGAGATTTTTCTTCTTGCACTTCTTCTTTTTCAATAGGATTCATTAGAATGTCCAGACCGTCATCCAGTTCTGTCTTTTTCCGATTATTATTTGCTTCCTGAAGTAGGCGTCTGTAGAAATTGATAATATCTCCCTCCGAATCGGCTTGCTTTGGAAAATAATGAATTATAGATAAACGCATTCCATATGCAATAAGCTTACATTGGGGAAATTGCTGAGAAGTAGATTTGTAAATTTCACACACTTTGCTCTTATTGTTAGGTCAGTTGTGTTGTTAAATAGATAGAGTAAGTCTTCAACAACCCGATTTTCATTCATAGTATTGCAGTAAGCTTTAATTGGGAAAGTTTTTTCTCTCGCCTGACCGATTAAAACGGCCTATTGTTTGAGAAAGATAGGAGATTAGTTCTTAAGAGCTTAAATAAAAGGAGCTTACTGAAAGAGAGTTGAAGATCATCAGATGCAGTTGAGGAGATAGCTTCAATGTGAAAGCTTTGAATAAGGGTAACAGTTCTTCAGCAACTTCTGCGCCTCCTTGTATTAAGATGCTCTCTATGATGCCTAGCAATGGCTTCGCATTATTCTCGAGGTTTTGCTGCTGGGCAGCATCCGTGTGGTCCTTTGAGTCATACCGATCGATGATCAAATCCAGGATCTGGCTCACTCCAACAAGACTGTTATGATAGACTGGCTTCCGTACATACAACGCCTTAATTAGCGCGAAAATTTCTTTCCGGGCTTCCAGCGGTGCGCTCTCATAAATATCAACTTTCCAGAGAAAATCGACAAAGAACTGCCAGACATCATTCATTAGCTTAGCTCATTTAATGTTGTTTGTAGATACTTCTTCGGAGAGCTTGGGCTCATTCAGAGAGAGCTTGATCTCACTGAAAAAGTCGACAGTTTCTTTATCAACCCAATTCGTCATGAACTCTGAGAGAAGCTGGCCAGCTGTTCTAAAGAAGTTTATCTTCGAGGCTTCCATCTAATAATGAATTCAAAATAGTTAACAAAAGGGAATGAGGAGCATCTTACTTGGTTCTCAGGCTTGTTCTTGAGTAGTAGAAGAACTAGTTTCAGCAACTCGTTTAGAAGGTTAGGTCCCTTTTCGTCTCTTTGACAAAATCCTAAACATCTTAGAATAACAGAAGTAATGCAGTAGTTTTACTCAGGAGGTAGAAGAATGGAAGAAAGCTGCTCATTCCACCGAATTGAGATAACTTTTGCTTATTAAATTCCTTTGCCGCAAAACCTGTATTTTCCATCATCACTCCATTATACTTCGAGATGATATCATAGCAAGTCTCTTCTTCTAAATTTTGAAAATAGCAATCAATGCATTAAATTATGTTTCTCTTCCAAAGAGTATACCAGCTCGGATTGGGGTGTAAAGCAGTAAGATCTTATCGAAAAATTTTTCAAAAGGAATATTGATCGTTTTGAGCTGCTGATTGAATTGAATTCCAAAATTATAAAATGAGTTGATATCGACAAGTTTCGCATGTGATATCGCTCCTTTGTAGATGATGACTGACGAGATTCTTCCAAAGAGATTTTCTCCGATTGTAAATCGCGAGACTGCGGCTGAACTGGATACCTTTGGGAAGTCATGGTTCACTGTACGCTTCAATTCTTGATTGATCACGATCTGCACAACCCGGAAATGATTTTGTAAGAAGAAAAGAGCTTGTTACGCTTATTTGGCCCTTGCTGAACATTTTTGGCTTATCAAATTCGACTCCCAATGCATACCAGTTTTTAACTTCGAAATCATGCAGCAACGTGGCTTGAGTATTTATTGAAGGAAGGTCATAACTTGGGAGAAGATTTCTGTAGAAGAGTTTAGTTCCTACGAAAAATAGTTCGAAGCCTCCGCTTCCTTTGCAATGAACTGAAAGTAGCCTCGGTAATGGCATTGATGCGTAGTCTGGATTTATTTGATCAGATTTGAACATGTGAGCGTGGGCTTCGTCAAGGTAAAACCAAATATTCATTGCAATTCCCTATATTTTCCAGCTTTAGTTTTTCAATGACAACACCAAATACGTTACATTAGAGAATGGCCAAGTCATAGGGGAAGTTGTGCCGATGTTAATTCCGGCTTTGATGCCTGAGAAATAGAAGAAGTTTTGCGGTTCTTGGGTCAACGGAGCCTGATTCACCAAAATATCCTAAAAGAAACCAATTAATCGACTGCTTCCTGCTGGAACGAGAGCAACCTGCAATAGACTGATCGCAAACTGTACAGTATTGGTGTCTATCTGATTTGAATAGAATTTTTCCGCCAGGTGTGCGTAAATGGAGCTTAAATGAGCTCTTGCAAGGTTATTATACTTGAAAAATCTTCCAATCAATCCAAAAACTTTCTGTGCGACCTAATGAAGCGAGTTTACCCTCTTTGTATTGCACTCAACGCCTTACGTGTTTGTTTTTTTCAAATTGCTGGAATCCGAGATTAATGAGGAATTCAAGGATATTTTGTGTTTTGTTGGTAGGTAGTCGCTTTATTGTCTTTTTTACGAGAGCGACAATATTGTTTGGAGTCGCTTCAAGGTATTTCGAAATCTCTTCGATAATCAGCAGCTGAATAAAGAAATTTGAACTCAAAATTTTCAGGTGGCTAGGTTGTGGTTACCTGTTTCTCCTCTTGCAAGTATTCGAACAGAATGAGTAACTCCCAGATGACAGAGGGCTTGGTTATTGTGAGGTGCGAGCTGCAGAAGGGGATCATTTCTGAAGTTTCAGGATCAGTGAACAAGAGACTGATTTTTCCTTGCACAAGTAACTTGTCATCCTTCACAGTGTTGATTAGTCATGTCCGAATGCAGTAAAATCAAATTACTTGGTCTTTTTGGGTCATTGTTCTCTGCAAACTATCAATGGTTTTTTAAAAAAAAGCAATGAACTAATGTATTAGATTTTATTTCCTTTGACTTATCCGGTAACTCATACCGTGAATAAACAAATTTCAAATTTATGGATCTATCTTAACTCTTTTTCTTCAAGACGATCAATATTATTTTAGATCAAACTTAATATGGGTTGTTGTTTAAAAGACCTCGTACGAAATTAGAAAGAGAGTGCTCTTAAGATTTTCACGCAAATTTTTTTGAATTTTTACAAATCACAATCTGATTAATTTTATTACAGATTTCAAGAATTTGAATCTAGATCAACTCTAAGTCCTCTATAAGCAAGAGGAAATTACTTTTGTGGAGAGAGAGATAGAGGACCATGATCTTCTTTGAGGTTGAGAATATTATTAATAAAGAAGTTGGTCAAGCTCTGAGTTTGTCATGCAAATCAGACACATGAAAGTAATAGTGAAGGTAACGAAAAATATTGAAAACAATACACAGTTTTAGATTACTCGATCCTGTCTAATAATCTTGTGTAATGAAATTTTTGATTACTTGATTGCAAATTAAACAACGTGATTTGATCTCACTCAAGCAGATTTTGCAAACGGCTGCATGTCCGCATGGATGAAAAACCTATGTTTGATTGAATATTCTTAGCAACGAGTAAGAAAATTAAAATTACTATGGTTATCGGATTTGTGTTGCAATTCAAACAGATGGGGTAATCTGAAGTGACATCGATTTTATCCGGAGAGAGCAAATTGAGATAGTCACTCGGCGGCTTGCTGATAAAGGTGTACTGCTTTTTCTTCGGTTTTTTTATTGTTGAAGGAGTTAGTTCGCTTTTTGGCTCGTCAACTTTTATCGGGTTATTCTCTTGCTTTGACCGTTGAGTTGGGATGGTTTCTACGGTTGAAGAGAGTGTTGCAAGCACTGGCGAAGAACGATTGCCTTCAGTGGTTTGTTGTTTAAATACTGAAGAATCAGGCGGAAACAGGTAATCCATTTCGTAGTGTCTCACCTTTGGTTTAGGTATATCATACTCCGGGTCTCTCTTCGGGCGGATGTTCAATTTCCTCTGTTTAATCTTTGGAGTCACCTTCAGTTTTGTGTTCGGATTATCTATCTGTCCGTTGCGTCCATCTTCATCCTCGTCAAGGTAATTTATCTCCTCCTCCTCTGCGTCATTAGGCCCTTTTATTTGAAGGCGATTTGATTCAATAAGTCGACGAGAAATATAATTTTGGGCCATTTCAATCACAAGATTGATATCAGGGGCAGGAATGCCAGTGTCTAAGATATGCTGGATAACTCGAGGATCGAATTCCAGATGCAAAAGCTTTTGATAGAATTCATCTCTTTTCTTTAAGAAAATTTCTTGAACTGAGCTTCTACTGCTTTCGTCCTGCCTTTCAAATAGATCTTGGTCAGTCATACTTTTCGGTCGTACTTTGTTTTTCATCGGTTCAATTCCTTTCTTCAGCATATATTCTAAAAACTGTCAAACGTTGTTGCATTAATCTTGGTACTCGTTATTCAATGTTTTTTTTTTTTACTTGTCTTGGTACTTCGGCTAGAGTTTCTCTTGCAATGGCTTTAGGATCGTTCTTATATGTGTCAAAAGGCACAAAATGCACAATATCTCTTGCCCATGGTCTTCCAAGGGTTTCTGAATACAATTCTTGACCATCAGAGTCCAAACTATTTAATTAGGAATTATTCATTCGACTGATCTTCATATTATAGGGTTTACAATTTCATGTCATGAAATTCTTTTTCTTTGCTCCCAAGCCCGATAATAATAATTGAGAGAGGTAACTCGCTTGCCTTCACAATTTCTGCTACGGTATTTTCTTTATCGCTGATGACTCCATCAGTTAAAATGAGCATAATATAATATTTTTGACTAAGTTAAATTAATCAGATTCAGAGCGATCAAATGTTAGTGCGAGTACTTTTTATTATCCATAGTTTCGGCGGAAGCGTATTCTGCTGCCATCTTGATCACTTCTGAAAAAATTGTGGGTCCATGGAACTTTACCCGTTTCAAAGCCTCCTTGTATGCTATCATCATAAGCAATTGTTAATTTCCAAAGAAAAAGTTTTATTTAGATACTCTGAATGACATTCTCAAGGCCAAGAACTTCTGGATTAAAGTAGTTTTGATTTAGTGCAAAACAGTGAGAGACCACGTTATAGGACGGAGGTAATCGAGCTCCGAAGCCATAGATAGGAATACGGTTGTCATTGTCATAGTATTGAAGAATCCCTCCCACAACTCTAAGCGCATGAACATAATCATTCTCTCCATCACTCTCTGAATAGTGCAATGAGGTTGGATCCGATGGGTCTTTGTTAGAGGTAGTAAAGTCCACAGCAATCATGAGAGAAATTTCTGCACCACCTCGGACATAATTGAGAAACGTGTGTTTCGTTATCTTTCGAATTTCGTTTATCTTGAGTTCTCCTACTAAAAAACCGTGCTTGTTCATCTTGACAACTGTTTTGTGCTGATCTATTAGTGGTTGCAAAGGTTCTGTGGCTTCTGCAATTAGTGAGAGACTGTTTCCTTTGCCAGTTTCGAACACTTCAAACTTAATACTTTTGCAATTGTCATTAATTTTGCTGGAGTCGACATTGAACATATTCCAATCGAAACCTTTTTTATTGTTTAGCACAGGCTCCGTTGTATGGAGATGTTCTAGCAGCCCATTTTGGCTGACTGTGCATAATTTCAACAATAAGGAGTTTTTCGCAGTAAATCCCATTGCCCCAACATCGAACCTGATTTTGCTGCTTCCTATCTCAAACTCAGCAGCACGAATGTAAATTTCTCCGTTTTGTCTTTTCCTGTCTCTAATTCGATTCAGTTTGCATTGAAGTGAACATAATATCGCTTACTTCTTGTTTTCAATTTGACGGATAATTAACTGACCTGGTGCACACACAATTTCATGAAGAGATGCTTCTACAGACCCAATAAGGTCCTGTTTTTCTAGATTATCGACTTCTTTGAACGAGTCAATATCATACACATCAAAACGAAGCTGGGAGGCAAGTTATTATGGTAATTTCCAAAGGAATTTGATCTTACATTTTGCTTCTTCTCGAAATTGTAAGCAATGACGAACGTTTTTAGAAATTTTGGATTCGAAGTTTCAGAGAGGATCTCGGTTCTACCAATCTCAATCCATATTTCGCTAGAGAAAGCAAATTTTTGAGACACTTCAAAAAGAAATAGTCCAACTCTTGTTGTAGATAAACGATCACATGCGGATCAGGAGTCGATGAATCCAGTCGAGGCAGATCTTTACACTGGATAAAAATTTCCATGTTGCTCGCATACTCATCTTTCTGGACTTGGGAACGATTCTCTGCTCCTAAAGCAATTATCGCTGCATCATCGACATCTTCATCATATTTCTCAGTCCTTTTAGTGTTTTCATCAATTGTGGCTATGAAATCATATCAAAAGGAGCATAGAACTGCGAATCTACTTTGAATATCTTTTCGAATCCTAGTTTTGTTGAACTTTCTATTTTTGCTGGCACCACTTCCCATGTGTCCACCCTTCGGTCCTGAAACTACTCGAGGTTTTAAAATACAAATAAAATTTAAGGAAAAAGTTTTGAGGATTCAGGCAGAAGAGTGGGTCGGTCTATAGACAATAAAGTATTTCCGAATGACTTCAAATTACATGCAAGGACAAGGATTCTCATCCAATGGGAAATATCTCTCCCATTCAAAAACCCCTCTAAAAAGTACGATCAAAATGCCGTCGATTCATTCCACACTAATATCGCCTCACCAATCACAAAAACCTAGCCGCTTAAGAGATCTCTCCGTTGGGTCTGAAAACAAGGGATATACAGCTTCGCTTCGAAAGAAAATATTATCAGTGGCTGAGCAGAATGTTGTGAACCAGCTGACGCGGTCTACAAAAAATGGCTCGAATAAAAAAATGAATCACAGTGCTATAGGAGAAAATGAATCAAAACTGAATCAAGCAAATCGCTTCAACTATTCGATTATTGAAGAAGAGAATCGAAAGTTTGTGCATTTGCGACCAATTGAGCATATAACAGGGAAAAATGAAAGCAGTTTTCTTTTGGATGCAAGAAATCGAGGCAATTCAAAGGACCAATCTTGGGCTGCTGACCGGTCGATGCTGACTGCTAACAATAGAATCCAAAAAACTTATTTGCCCCCAATTTCAATGAACGCAGCCACTTTAGAAGAAGGAAATGCTTCACAGATTGCTAACAATAGTATCATATCAAAATGTCAGCCAAGCCCTTTACAAAAGCGGATTAGAGCTGAACGTGCAAACAGTGAATTTAATACGAGAAAGATTCTTCCGAGGAAGCTTAATGATCCATCTCCGATGAGAAGTAATAATAATAAAAACTTCCTTTTGTGTTAACAACTATTATTAACTTAGGAATAGTTCCTGCAGTTAACGCTGATAGAGCCATGAATGAAAACAAAAATTTACTCTCAGCTTCATTTGATCAAGAAACTTCATGCGAAGGCTCTCAAATGACCGAGAGGTCAGTTCAACATGAGAATTACAAGAGGGGAAGACATAATAATCGAAAGCGGCATAGAAAGCATAGATCTCATAGGCTCGAGCTAGAGCAATTGTTTGATGTCCATTCTAACCAATCCCTAGGTGAGCTAACCTCGATGATTTTGAAAAAATTTATCTTTCACATCCCTTGTAGATGACGCGTATGAGAAATTAAATCAACTAACGAACCGAAATTCCAAAGCTAGAGAAGCGCTATTGAAGATTCAAGAAAGCGCATTCGAACTCAAAGCAGAAGTAAAAACGAAAGACTTATAATTTATGGGTTATAACCGAGTAGGATAAATTTGCCAAGAGACTCCCAAGTAATAAAAGTAAAGAGGGATTAGTTGCGAGCTAGGTGTGGGTAAAAGTTTATCACCCTAATTCCATTAAATATGAAAATAGTAAACACTATGAGCACGCCGGTTCACTTATCAAAGTTGTCGATCCAATGGAGATCTACATGTTTTAATAGTATAAATTAAGTAAATTGGTTATAAAATGAATTCTCATTTGAATAACTATAATGTGTGTTTCTTTTAGAATGAATGTAGAAAATTTGTTACAAAATATCAAAATCTGAAATTCCCATTTTCTCAATGAGATTTATTTAGGAAATAGCTGCTTGATAAATATGAAGATTCGGGAGTTACAATGATGATAATAATATTAAGAATGAAAAGAATTTACGATGAGCAAGAATTTATTGTTGTTACTTTTTTCAGATAAATAGTTTAATATATTTCACTCATTCAGCTACATATCAATTGCTACATGGATATTGTAGCCATTCTTCATGTATGTGCAATAACGAAAACTCAAAGAATTGAATACTCATGATTAAGTAAAACGAATGATTTCAAATGAAATAAAGTTAGATTAAAGGTATATTGGCTGCAAAGGTTGCATTCATTTCTAGTATCAGGATGCGGTATTTCATTAGAAGATAAAGCTGATTTTGAGCAATATTCTCACACATCTCTTTATCAAAAGACCCCAAGGCCACGGTCCAGAATGTAACAACTTCATGCTCAAAAGCTCGGTGATTATACTCGAGTACTTGCTCTAACCTCTCTTTCTTTTTATTCCAGCTTTCTTTCAGACTATCGAAATTTTTTGTGATTTCATCGTCATCAGCGGCTAAAATGAACCGGCGTTGCTTCTCCATTGAGAATAGCTCGTGCTCAATGGCCAGCGCAACAAATTTACTCAATGGTATACCCACATTTTCACTGTTGATGTACTCCTCGTTGAGAACATATACTTCCTCAAGCTTCTTCAAATCATACTTTTCAGGCTCAATGTATTTCACAAGCACACAAAACTCATCGAGACCTAGAGTTTTTCTCCCTAAGAAGTTGCAAGCATCGAACACCCATCTTAGCTGCTCTGTGCATCTTTCTTTGTGCTGTTTGTACAGGTTCACCATGTATTCTAAAAACAAATCTATTCTGATTTGCCCTGCTCGATTTTTCCCTGTAGGATCAGGTTCCTTTTCTTTCTCTAAGTCTTTCTTCAGAGTCACTAGCTCAGCGAGAATGTTCTTTCTTTCGCAAAACTGCCTTGCGTATTCGATGGCTCTAACAAAGGGAGTGTAATGCCTCTTTTCGGTGTCGGGATTAGAGATCGTTGTTCCAATATTCTTCTGAGTCGACAAAAACTCTAAACCGCTTAAGAACTGCTTGCTTTCGTCGTGAGTCCAGCTGTTTGAGGGACCAGTTAGTCCGCAGAGCCGTGCAAAAGTAGCAACTCGGTGTATTGTTGTATACATTTTCACTGAGGCCATAAATTTGATATACTTAGATTCTGCGAATTTGGCAGCACCGTAGGTATTTACAAATGAAGTGTAGATGAATGTAGCCATGTCCTGGTCCCTTATAACAGCATTTTCTTGGCTTGCTGCAATCTTGTCAATCAGAAATGATGTGATTGATTTCAAAATTTTTTTAAGTGGAATTAAATCGCGCATTTTGATTCGTTTAGTAAGCATTTTCTTTAACCTATTGACATTTTCTGCTATTGCATTCGGTTTACGATAATTTGTGGAGAGATCGCGTTTTCGCCCGAGCAGCGGACCAACTGCAGTAGTGTGAGTTGACACTCCTGGATGATGTAGTGTGGCTGTATGCGCTGAAGCTAAATTCGTTTTGAACATCGTTGCCCTTTGATCCACCTTTTTGCGTACATAATTTGGTCCACTCTCTGTTTTCTTGTTCTTCTCTGAGGACTCATCGTCAAGTATTTTAGAAGAAGATTGTCCTCGAGTCTCTAATCTGTTTGATTGTTGTCGTTGTCGCGTAGTTTTTGAACGAGCCTCAGCGCGAGAAACGAACGTGTCCGCTTCTAAGCCTTCATTCAGCTCGGCTAGATTTGACTCTTTGATCGCATCTACTGTTTTTTTTCGACTTTGTAAATCTTTCACAACTTTCAGGAGCTTGCCTTTGTCTAGATTCTCATTGCTCGTTGTTTCAATTTCTCCCACAATTTCCTTGATCTTGTCCAGAATTTGTTCATCTTCATTAACAACTTGAGCCAAAACATGCTGTTTTTTCTCTAGTTCTTTGGCTTTATTTTTTTCTACATTCAACATCTTCATTAGTCGAATGTATTTCACGTGATGTAACACCATATTCTCAAAGTACTTTCCTTTTCCCAAGCCAGAGGTTGAATCCATATCCTTTTCTGTGTTTTCTTCGAGCTTCTGAGATAGTGTTCCTCCATCCAAGGTATTAATATTTTGGCCAGCATCTTCTTTAAAGATTTCTTTGACATGAGACTGAAGCTGAGTTATCGAAAATTTGGCACCCTCATGATTTCGTGATTTCTCAGTGCTTCTCCGTTCATCCAATACTCGAATCTTTTCTGCAATGCGTTGTTGGATTTTGTGAGCTGGATCAAATGTAAATTGTTTTTTCCGTCTACGAGTGTTGTCTGGTGAAGCAGCGTATTCCTCCATATTTTCTTGGATGGGCGAAGCAACTTCTTCTCTTTTAGGTCTCTCTACACTTGGAATATTCAGCGTTATTCTGCCAGGTTTTTGGGACCGCAGTCGGATTGCATCTACAGATCTCGAGGCTTTCGGTTTTAATTCAAGAGAAATTTCATTTTGCTCTCTTGGTTTTCGAGTTGCAGATTTTGACTCCTCATCTTCATCACATTCTTCTCTGGTGGCCTTTCTCTTCTTGTTTTCTAATAATTTGATTTCATTATTTTACAAGTAAGCTATATGAAGAACTACCTGGAGTAGCTTCGAAGATAGAGCCATCAGATTGATTTCCCAGATCATTGTCGAGATCATTCAATGAACTGTAAGTTTCTGAGCCTATTTGCGATCTGTCTTGAGCTGATACTTGAGACATACCACTTGGTCGCCTTCTCCTTCGTTTTGTGGGATCGGTATAGGTAAGTTCATGACTATCTAGAGATGCATCTCCTGACAAATAAGCAGAGCCATCAGTCTCCTTTCTCCTTTTCAAATTCATCCTGGAAATCCTTTGCTCTATTATCACTTCTTGAAGGTCTTCCTCTAAGTTTCTGACATTTTCTTCCTGGATTTCATGTTTTAGAAGCTCTTCCTTCCTCAGCTCCTCTATAGTTTCCATGTCACTAAACAACACGTCATACTGTGGATGCACAAGAATGAGTTCTGTTTGTGTTGAATTTTCTGCTGTGAGTCCGGAAAATATTTCGTGATCGATTTCTGTTTCTTTGTCAACAAATTCTATCTTTTTGCCAACAAACGCACCGAATCCAGGAGTGTTATGATTTAACTGATCAGCATTGACTAATGTTTGCGACTCAACTTCTTCAGCCTCCAAATCAAGCTCATTTGATGCTACTTCTTCAGTAAAACTAGGCTTTTTTTGCATTGCTATTAATCTTGCCTGAATAATTTCCTCTGGGTCAAATTCTTCCTCACTCAAATTTCTCTCTTTTCTAATTTTGTTGTATTTATAGGTAATATCTTGGTATTCTTTTTTTAAGATATCAAGCTGCTTCTTCGCCGTTTTCACTTTTGTTTTAAGCTTAGCGACCACCTCATCATATTGTTTATATTTCATATCCGCTTTCATTTTTTCAACAGAGATGGCCTGGGATTTAGCTTTCCAATCCGCTGTTGATTTGCTCAATTCTTCAATTTCTTTATTTTTACATTGCAGCCGCACCTTAAAGTTGGCTTGCATTCGGGTAAGTTCTTCATGGCAAGATTTGTCTTTCTTTTCATAGTGTCGTTTGATGTCTGAAATGATACCATTGTACAATGCCATGTAGTTCTTCCATAATTTCATGAACAATTCTCCACGTTCCAGACATTCACAGGATATTTGCCTGATCAGTTCATTGAGGGCGAGGCTATAAATTTCATCGGTTCGATGCAATTTTTCTGTAAGGGACAATTTTAATTGATTCTTGATTTGCTCTACATTTGACTTCAACCAATTACTCAAAATAAGTACCTCTGCTCGTCCTGAAGGAGCGTCCTTTAGTGCATTAGGCAACTGGCTCCTTAAAGATTCAAGCAAATTTTTCGAAAATATAGCGGCATCATCAGTTATTTCTGTGGCACCTTCTGCTCGCGGTGTTCCTTGATTTTGATCTTGAATGTCATTTTGACTAACATTGCGGGTTGTAAACGGAGAAGTTGAAATTGGAGTATGATCATCACTGAAAAGACGTTTATGTCTTGTTCTGAGTGTGTTAATGTTGTGCTGAATGTCCATTTTCAAAGCAGCGTGAATTTCATTGTGTCGCGGAGAACTCCGACCAGATACCGTTAAAAAATTTGACGCTTTGCGAATGACAATATCTTGAAGGTTGTTTGAAAAGCAATTCTTGAGGGTATTTGATTTTCCACAATCTTTCGTGTCATTATCTAACTGTTTATTCAAACTTTGCTCAATGCAGTCTTTAAAACTAAAATCAGAGGTTTCTTTCTGCAGCTGGTCAAGAAATATTTTAACATCTTTTCTATTTGATGCATTTAGATCGACCAAATGGGAGACATCGTGAGAAATTCCATTCGTTCTGGAGATCATATTCTTCTTTCGAGCAGAATTCTTCGGCATCGTTAATTCATAGGCCGGATTGCTATTTTTGTAGAGATCTTTATACTCAGTTGCAAATTCGCTGATTTTGTAACTTGCGCGTCGCGTATTCGAAATCATTATGCCATTGTGGTCTATTATCGAATGAACTTTATTCGACACTTGATCCAACAAATCAGTCGTGGAAAGTAGCAGTCGATTGGGATCCGTTAATGGGGCATCTGGGAAATCTCTTGGTGATTTGACCGAGATGTTCAACTGCATTATCTCCGATCCAACACTGGGATTCTTTCTGCGATATGAAGATGATTCGTTTATTCTTATGGTGGTATTGCGAGGAGAAATCTGCGGCAAAATTTTTGAAGTAGCTCTTGAATCATTGTGGATACTGTGATGAAGTTGACTTTCGTTCGCATGTCTGGGAGATGAATGATATGACTCGATGATTTTTGATCCACTTTGTAAAGCTTCTAAGGACGGATTTTTGGCCCAAGTAGACCCGAGTATAGCTGCTTTTACGGTTTCAGTTGATTTGGTGCCTTCCAATGAACTACCTCTCATAAACTTCAGCACTTTTTTTTTGTCGGATTTAGGATTTCGATAAGGATTTCTCTCTTCACGCCTGTTATAGAAGGTTATCCCTTGAATGAGTGGTTGTGTATTCGCCGGTTTATCGTTCGTTCTCATAAATTTTAATCCGAGTGTAAATTGTCACCAGAAATAAAGCTTTTAAAAACTCTCTCAAATAATTTTACGAGTCAAGCAATACTTACAAAACGGGAAACAGTTGAGGTTCTGGGAGATTGTCTCTCTCACTCTAGTCTCAATTTTGAGTATATTTTCTATGATTTTCTGAGATGGTCTAAAAGAAATATTTTCTTTTGTGAGGTTATTATATTTATTAATTTGAATTTGAATGTCCAAGTCCTTTATTGACTACTAAATGGCGGTGTCTAATCAATGATGCAGCTGTGATCTAGATATTATTTTTTTTTTTGTTGAAGATCATGGAACAAATAATTCTTAATAAACTTAATATAAGCAAGGTATTCGATAATATTCTTTCAGGACCTTTACGTCAATTTTTTTGGAGGCCTTGGAGTCAGAGGAAGGTAATATTCATTCGAGTTTTCTCCGAAAGTAACAATGTATTCAATTGTTTTATCAGGTCCTCCCCAATGATAGAATTCCATGACGCTGTGGGTTTCATTCGGATTTGCAAGCCTCTTTTCACCGATGTATCTGAATAATGCAGGACATACCTTTGCATTGCCCCATATGAAAGTTAAGAAATTTCTGTAAGGAATTATCGCGCTCACAACATCGACATCAGGAAGCAATTTAAATTTGAAATCCTTGCGCTGAGCTACGAAGTTTTTAGCAATCTCAATATCTTGCTCGTCGAGAAATACACCAACAACCACTCGTGCAGTTTTCGGATCGAGCAATGTTCGTGGATTATCATAATAGAGGCCAAAAGATTCTTTGTCTCTTCCAAAAGCAGAACCAATATCTTGACACAACTCGCTATAGATTCTTCCCATTTCTTTGGAATATTCTGCTTGGTGCTCTCGATACAGCGCATAACGTTTGCCAAAGCGCTTCTGTTGGATGACAATTTTCTTATGGAATCCCATATAGACGATAAATATGCCAGATAAGATTCCAAATCCAATCAAAAGGAAAAGAATAGGGTGCAACATAATCTTTGGAAGAAGTGTATGAACTTCAGTAATTTAAGTAAATTTAATTTTGAATTGATTGAAATTTTCTTGCTTATATATCTGGAGGGAAAAAATACTATTTTAACATTCAATCCAGGCATCACCCGCAGCAACTTCCTGAAGCAATCTCCTCTTTAAAATACGATATTAAGCAATATATCACATTAACTGCGTTTTGAAAAAAAATTTTCAAAAATCTCATGCGATTCAATCATGGATCGATTCCGAGTTAAATCTTCTTGCAACAAGCTCATTCTTCGAATATCTTATTACCATGATGAAAATCCCTTTTTTGGAATGTAACACAATAATAATATATCCAACTCTCTATAGAACACAAAGAGCAAAGAAAGCACGCCCAAATTTACCGTGATCGTGATGAGCTACAAAAGAGAAAGCAATCTCTGAATTAAAAGTTTATGGAGATAACCACCACTGAAACTTTGATGTATGGAGCGTTAAATAACTATTTTTGATGAGAAATCAATAATTTGAGCATCTGGCCTCAGAAATTTTTGAAATGCTCTCACTAGCAAAGGTTAGGCGACTCTTCTATGGCTTATTACAAGTTGTTTTGCTAAGACTCATCTTTGCCCCCAGTTTTTGTCTATTTTCATAAAAAAAACTGTTGTTAAATTGGAAGTAGGTCTAGCTTTTCCAACCAAATTCAGTTTTTATTTTTTTGGTTTTGGATAATACACACCGTTCCTGCAAGCCTCCTATTTAAAGGCCAGTACTAAAATCTCTCGCATGAGGATGTCCAAATGAGACCGCACGAAGCCAGCTACGTCCTATATTTTTTGTAGTTATCTATACACCGATAAATTGAGTTAGCTTTTGCAACTTTTTTTTGAGGTAATGCTCAGAGCCACAATATGTAGCATCAGGTAAAAATCACTCTTTTTAACTTTTATTGAGATCTTAAAGAATAAAACTTATTTGTAAATATACTCAATCATTAATCAGAGCACACTAATGGAAACTAAGCAAACTGGAGAGCCCATTTGGCACAGCACTTTCAGCGATCTTGATCTTTCTGGAGCAAAATTGACACATTTGAGGAGAATAACAGATGCTTCCATTGGAGAAATCGATGAGTTTGAGCTTGAAAGCATTCCATCAAAGGAGCTTGTGTTTAGAAAAGAAATCCCAGTGGAAGGAGATAAACAACTCACTCCTGAAGGACTGAGAAGACTTAAGGCTCGCGTGCACCATAAGCATGAGAATCTCGCGACTATTTATGGTTTTAAGTTGGAATCCACAACTGAGAGCCAAACTAAACTTTCTCTCTTCTTTGAACCGTTCGCTACCAACGCTGAGTCCGAGTTCCAGAAGCGGCAACAGAACAGACAATTCTTCGATGAGGAAGAGCTAACTTCCTCTTTAAGTGCAGTTGCTGAAGCTCTTGCTTTCTTGCAAAAGCAAAGAATCAGTCATGGAAACATTGGACCTTCCTCTATCCTCATGTCTAATGAGGGAGAAATCAAATTACTTGACCATTCACTGTTCGCCAATGAACATTCAGCTTACTTCGCTTGTCTCAAAGGAAGTCAAATTCCATACCTTGCTCCTGAGCTTTTCAGTCTCTTGAAGCAAGATAAAAGCGGAGTAAACAGAGTGAATGCATATAAAGCCGATGTGTTCGCCTTGGGTATGACCTTCCTTTATGCTGCTCTTCTCGAAGAACCTATCGATTGCTATAACTGGGAAACTCTCACTTTTAATTCAGCCAACTTATCAAAGCGAATTGAGCGGGTGTATAAGAAGTATCCTGGCCAATTTTCAAATCTCTTGAGCCACACGCTACATATCGAAGCAGCTCATAGACCAGATGCACAGAGCCTTCTTGCGAACTTTGAATATTACCAAAGAAATGGGGCTTCTGATAAAGCTTCGACCTATCAGACCCCCGAAAAACTGATGATGTCCCGAGGAGCTATCACCCAGCAAGACCATCTCAAGAGCAGTCATTTTATTACTCCAAACAAAGAATCTCAAAGTTTCTCTGCCTCCCAAGTTAACTTCGTTGATCCAAGAGTTCAGGAGATAATTCGAGAAGCAAAAGAAAGGAATTGGATCAGAGGAACAGCGTCTGCAGATCACGCTTACCAAGATGAGTCAAGTGAGGAGCAATTTACGCTTCTCAAAGAAACTGGAATCAAGTACAGAAACCCGTTCCTGGAAGGCTCTCGCGATAACCTCAAGCAAAGCGGCTTTATCTATAAGGTCGTGACTCAAGAGACTGATGAAAGCAAGTTTGACCGGTCTAAGTTCATTCATAACTCTCCAGAAGTTAACGGCATCATCGCTTCATTCAAAAAGTCTAAAGGAAAAGTCGCAGTCATCGAGAGACGGCCAGATTTAAGTGTGCTTTATTCCAAAACTATCGAATCACAAGTAAACAAACTAGTGATTGGCGACGAAAAGAGCTTTGGAGATGCTCATTATTCTACGTATAAAAATTATGGTGAATTCACGCACACTGAAACTCCAGAGAAAAAGACCTTCAGCTTTTATGACCCATATAAAACTTACTTGAGCTCTCATATCATGTCTCCCGCTGCCACAACCATGAGTCCGAAGAAAATCCAATCCAAAGAGGAAATCATCAGAGAACTCAGAGAGAAATTCGGAAGCAAGCAGAAATTGTTTGAAGAGAAAAAAGTAAACATTCAGATTTTATGAATAGAGAGGTAATGAGAACTCTATCTGAGTAGGAACTCAATGGAGAGCAAAAAGATGATACTCACTCTTCTGAAGAGAAAAATGGCAGCCCCGTTCAACAAATTGAAACTAATAAGGAACAAGAAGTAACGTTCAGTACTTCTATAAACTCACTTTTAATCATTTTTTTAGATCGAAGCTTGAGCTTGGTTGGGTTGCCGAACACTAAATAGCAAACTATAGATTGTATAACTTTTTTTGAGTTTAGAGTGGCCAATTAATTTTCTATAAGAAAATAAGGAATAGAAAGTTGATATCACAAAGGATTTATCGGTAACAAAGTATCACAACAAAACACATTCCAACAAAGGAAAAATAAATATTTTAGGAGAAGAAGAACTTTGATCAAGCAAAGAGTACTTCTAGAGTTCAGGTGAATTGCTTGCAAAATGCTGATCTTCTTTCTTGATATAAAGAGACATTTTTTTAAACCTCAAATTGCATTATTTAGCTATTTGGTGGTGTCCTCATTTTCGGATGTGATTATTATTGGTGTCTATTTACATATCCAAAAAATTTCTTTTATCATAGACCTCGATATTTACAGTCTTGTAATATGAAATATAAACAGCTCTAAACCTCAATTTTTCTTCAGATATCGGACTTATCCTTTAAATATTTTATAGCTGAATGAAAAAGCATAAGTTATATAAGCTTGAGAATTGATTGTCTGAACATTCTCAGAATTGAAACAGTATTTGGCTCTAATACCGATAATTCGTGTGATTTGGAATAATGTATTGATTGTTCATTCTGGCTGTATGGTGCTGAGGGACCCTAAAAGGCTGATCCATTGTAGATTCTACCTGTGACGGGTTCATGTTCAAAGACGTGCTATTTGAATTAAGCGGCGTCATGCAATAGAATTGAGCTTGTTGCGGGAAACCAATCTGCACTGAAGGACTACTACGACCTGTGCAATAAGTATCCTGTACAGGGACACAGATTGGAGCATGAGTAATGAAATTTTGATCGTTGTTAGCATGATTAATATTGTTCTCCTGAAAATAAATCGTCCTCTCTTCTTCAGTAGAAACCTGAGGTTGATTCGGGAGTTGGCTTTGAAAAGAGTTGTCTCCCTGCATCTGCTGATAGGAAGAATATGGTTGAGGAAGTTGAGGAAATTGAGGACTCGAGAATTGATAGTAGGATTGATTTGGAGTAAGGTTACTTGAACTTTGAAGAATCACGTACTGAGGCGTTGCATTCACAGGAATGAGTTGGGAATAAGTTGGAATTACAGGAATTTCAAAATACACGGGATTGATGGTTTGAGGATTCGCTTCAGCCATGTACGGTGGAATCATTGATTTATTAAAGCCAATCGGAAACGGACGATAGGAGTTTGGCTGCTGTATTGACAGACACTGCTGGGGAATAAAAGCGTTATAATAGGATTGAGCATATTGCATCGGTCTTGCATGGACACTCTCATCAAATTGGCTGTTCTGAATTGAGTTGCTTGTGCTTGTTTGCCGAAAAGAGGAGTCTACAGGGCTCTGGTTCTCTATGTCATAGTCTTTATTGATTTCAATATTCCTGCCTATCTGCTCGTTTTGTTGTGAATGAGAAATATTATTTATCTGAAGATCTTCGCAGCAACTCAAATAATGCTTGTTATTTAATCGAGCGAGTTCATCATCAAAATTGTAATCTTTTGGTTGAATATGATCACTTATTTCTGGTAATGATAGAATTCGTGTTTTATCAATTGATTGGTTAGCTTTCTTCTTTATAATATATTCTTGTGCTTCCAAGTTTTTCGCAAGACTGTCTGCCAAGATTCCAATTTTACTGTTGTCATTCAGATGAGCGAAGGTCAGCTTTGTCTGAAGCAAAATGTCAGATTTAGCATTATCGGTCAATGAATTTTTCATTGAAACTTTCAACTTCTCTGCATTTTTTTTAGGTCGAAAAATAATTTTCTTTTTGTGTCTCGTCTACATGCAGATTCATTTTTACAAAAAAAAAAATGTGCCTTGAGATTTTACTTGGCAAGGAGCCAGTTTAAAAGACTCAATTATAATTTCTTTATGTTTCTGATCCAATTCTTTGTTATGATCAGTGATGCATTTTTTAAACACTTCCCACCTTGATTTTAAAAGTGTTAACAAATGCTAATAAATCAACAGATAGTTAGTACCCTGACACTCCAGACTTTTCTTTCATACTTTCTTTCTTCAGCCTGGATTGCAAGCTATTATCAATAAATTCTCCTGTCGCCTTTCACAATTAAGGACTTGAATCAATTCCAAAAGTGAACAACCTTACTTTGAGCTCCAAGGAGAGCAAATGGCCAATATGAGATCCTTGCAATTGGCGGAGAATCCGTACCAGAAGCTCGTCATCCTGCATAAAAATATGCTCAATTTCCGTATAAAGGACTTCCAATTCAGCACGTTGATGCGCAATAGAGCATTTATCTCTTTCGCCAGTTACTTCCACAGAACAAGTATCGCTTGTTTTGACTTCTTCAGCAATATCCTCAGACTCATGCAAAGGGCTACTCCCCATTTCCTTAAATCCTTTGTATTCAAGACCTTGCTCATTGATATTAAATTCTGTCATCCGAGATAGTTTTGATGATGCTGGATCACTGCTGCTTACAGACTTCTTGAGCTTTTCGTAGAAAAGCAAACGAGAACTGAATGCTGTCAAATCTGCAAACTAGATCATCGTAATTTCACATACGTTGATCAGAAGAAACTTTACTTCTGGTGCTTCAATTTTTTTCATTTTCGGATTGTCTTTGTCATGCTTGTCATGTGGAAGAACAATCATGTTCCATTTCGAAAGAATCTTTTTGCAGTGTTCAAGTTTTATTTTTACATCGTGGATTTTAGATAGAACCTAAAAAAAATAATGGCATCTTCATTTTCTTTCAAAAGAGGACTTACTTTTGAAATATCTATCTTCTCACAAGGATTTTGTGACAGATATTTTTTCAGTGCATCGAATATCTTGCTCATTTGATCAAGTATGGCTATTTGCTCAAATTCGTTCCTGTCAAGGAAAAATTTTAATCGACACGCATTAATCTTTCTCTTTTTCTGAAGAGAATCTTTTCGATTCGCCATTTTTTGATAATAAATGTCAAAGGAATCGGTTTGCTGAGAAATTTTAAGGCTTTCGAAATGGTCAACGAAAATTTTTTTGTAAGTTGCTAGGCCAATTGTGGAATAGGAGGGCCTCTCAAAACATAAATTGTTGCTAAAAAATATTGTGATTTTATCGAATATATTGTTACCTTTTGTGAGCAATTTTTGCAGTTTTAGTTGCAGAATTCCTTTGTTTCTTTTGCCTTTGATTTCTTAACAAGAAATCTTTCACTTTTTCATACCTGAGTGTAATCGCTTTTGATTTTGGTTGCTGTATTAACTGACTTAAGGGACATTTCTTCGCTCGCTAACAAATTATTTTAAATTACTAATAAAAGCTGCATTCTTTACAAGTTTTGTTGTGTATTGGTTTGGCTGAGTAGATTCGAATGTGCTTTTGTCGATCATGGCTGCTAAATAATGTAGTTTTGAGTTGTTTGGATAAGGTTCCGTTAAATGGGTTTTTTTTTATCCAAATTTTATTCTCATAATATAACCTGAAATTGTTGATCATTTATTGCTGTGCTAACAAAATCGAAATTAATTCCGCGTGCTTTCAGAGATATTCTCAGAACACTGAATTAATGAGTGATAAGAAATGTGATTTTAGAATCAGGAACAACAACATAGAACCTGAATCATTGTTTGAGCGGCTGATGTCGGAAGAATAAATTACGTAACTTGGGCGAAATAGAAAATTAATGAAGTACCTGCCAATGAAACATTCGATTAGAAAAATTCTGAATTTGATTTGTTTTTGATTCAATAAAATTTGCTATTTGTCGGAGATATTACAATTGGAATAATATATGCTCTTTATTTAAATTCAGCTAGCTGGCATAAAAACTTTAGAAGTCAAATTACATTTCCAATATGAATTATTATTCTGATAACTTCTAAATAATTAATTCTGGTCCTGATGTGTTAAAACGAACTCACTTAGAGCCTCATAAACAAAATATCTCAGCTCCATATGAATAATCATATCCTGTATCCGAAGGCAAAGATCTCTTCTGGGGAAGAACAATTTTGAAATCAATAGGACGGAATAACTTGCTTTACAACAAAAGTTCCAGCACTGCACTTTGTAAAAATCTGAATTAGCTTTTGTAACTAAACAAAACTACAAGCTAACTACATTATAATTGATCCTTTCATTAGGAATTTTTCGAGATTCTTTGAAAATTGTATATGCATTATACAAAGAATAAGCGGTTATGGAAAGGAAATGTAACAGTAAATTCATCGCTTGTTGTAAGTAATCTCAAATCAACTCAAGAAAAGGTCTCATATCCTTTAAATTCAAAGATTTCCCGCTAACTGCTTAGGAAAATCTCGTCATCACAGGATTCGAAACCAATTTCTTCGAGTTTTTATTCATCTAATTCGCTTGTACGATTCTCAACATTGCGTCTTCAATTTCATTCAGCGCAGGAAGGCGGCCTGCTTGGAGTTTAGAGAAGATCTGTTGACCATCAAAATAGATCTCGAAAGCGCCTGTCTGCAAAAATGCTCCGATGATATTGCTTCCGACGAAAAATACCACGATAAACGCAATCATTTTGTTTTCCTTGGCCTTTAAGTAGATGGCAGGAGGTGCCATATTCAATTTTTGGAAGATCCAGTCTCCAGCAAAAAGCACAAGCATGAGAGCGTACTGCACATATTGCAAGCATGTAGCAATCAATTTCTTCTCGAGTGGCGGAGGGTATTCACCGCCATCAATCACGATATCAGGATAATTTTGCTTCAATAAATGTGCTAATTGCTGGAACGTTCCTTTATAAGATCAAGAAACACAATAGAGAATTCTGAGATGATGTGGATTATGAGAATTGTAACCCTGCGAGCTGTGAAGAGAATTCGTTCCAAGTCTGGTTGGGACTGGGATTTCCTTTTCACCTACCTTTTCATAGATCTGGAAGGAACTCGGGCTTGGTTGATGATACATAGGAGGTTCATTTATTCCTGCTTGTTGGTTTGGACTTACAATCGGCACTTCTTCTTGAGTTAAGCCTAACAGAGAAGATCCATACTCATAAGCCAAAAGAACCCCAACCAACGTAAATATGATTAACTGAATTCGGCTATTAGGGTCGTCCAATTTTTTGAATTTGTTTCAGTCCTTTTCTTTTTATCTAAAATTTTATAATGCTGTATTCAAAGAATCTCTATAGTAGGATTCCTTATTCTTTCGAAACTATATTCTTTCCATCAAGGTGAAATGACGCCTATTGGTAAATAGATTCAGAGCAAAATAGCTCACTGTTAACATGAGTTATCTAAATTAGCAATAACTTCTCTCGAGTTCGGCCATCAAAACGAGACAGTGAATAATCAGATCAATTCAATACAGAATATATATATCTCTTTTTTCAGACGGAAATCTAGTGAAATGTTTCCAAAACCCTTTTCTTTCGTTGAGTACATCTCTAAGATTGACAAATTGCTCGATAATGGTATATTGCCCTCTATGAAATATTGCCAAATAAGAACTGTAACCAATATTTCTCTAAACGATTTAGCTCAGTTTTCAATAAAATTAAAGTTGTGAGAGATCTTTTCCAAAACTGTCAACGAAATAGTATTTTTAACGGTTTCTCATGATGTACACTCGGATCGATTCAACATCATCGTCAAAAATGCGCTCACATCATCGCTCTCTTTCTAACTTGCTGTCTGTTAAATCTTTGAGCAAAGCTGAAAGCACTATATCCTTGCCCACACGAAATCAATCGCAAGATGCTGAATTGAATCATCACAAATTCACAAACATTTCTGCAAATAAGAATAGTATTCTCAATTCAAGTGGACTCAAGCAATCGCCATTAACATTCAAGCCAGATTTTGAAAGGAGTTCTTTAAAATCAAGCAGTTTTTTCCAAAGAAATACCGAAAAATACCAGATACCAGCGAGATATTTCTTTGCGAAAAGAGCGAAAAAGTCTGCAGATAATTTAAATTCATTAAGTATGCAATTTATTGTTGGTCATCAATTTTCTTGACTTCACTCACTATCGTAGTTGCACAGGCGGAAGAAGATGTTTCAAAATCCCAGACGGAAAGTAAATTGCGAGTTGGAATTGAAGAAAATTCGCCCAGCAAAAGTTCAAAATATAGCCCGATTTATAATAGAATAAGCATCCAATCCAATAATTTCATTCCCTCCAGCCCTCCTCGCAAATTTCTAACGATGAGTGACATACTTTCCAAACCAATCGTGAATAACACCTCATCAAACTCATCAAATCATAAGCAATACACTCCTTTGCGAACCAGATTACTTAGAGAAGTTCGTGATCTATACAACTCAGTCCTATACTCAACAGACAGCGGCTCACGTCAGAATGCAGCAAAAATAAAACAATCAAAGGCAATAGAATATAAAACGACAGGAATTCGATCACTTTCTCAAGGAGGCAGCAGATCCACTAGAAGAAAAATCAGTCAGGAACCAATCGACGATTTCAAAGTAACCACAGAAATGATAAAATCAAATGCCGACGGTTTACAAAAACAAATAAAAGTTTACAACAGATTCTTTGAGGATTACCTTGTCGATCCATCAGTGAAATTTTCCTCGTTACATGATCTTAAGGTCGAACTGCTAATACGACCGAAAACTTCACAAAAACATATAGATGAATCTACTGCATCAGATGTTAGAAGTGCTCAATTAAAAAATATTCGAAAAAAACTTTCTATCCAACAAGCGGACTCTGCTTCCTCTCGAAGAAAAGTTCAGAACAGACAACGGCAAAGAAATGTTCACCTAGACCTAGATCAAAAATTCGATTTAACGAAAGTAGAAACTGAGAAAATGGCTTTACATAATGAGAAGCAGAGAGTCTCAAGTGGAGATTCTAGAGTGCAAAGAACAATTTTTGGTATACTTACGAAATTATTTCGGGATGAAAATTGGGACGATTTTGAGAGCTTGCTGATAAAACATCCTTCCCTGACGTTGAAGCGAGATGGGGTAATTGAATTCTGCTCTATACAATTATCATTTCATAACATTATTATTTATTAGGTCTTGGAGACTCCATTGCATTGGGCAGCGAAACGCGGTCTGAGACAGGCTGTGGACATCATCTGTCAATTCAATCCGGACTATAGTGCAGTCGACTTGGTCAGTTAATAGAGATAGCATCCAACAGCTTACATCTTTTTTGTAGGTTGGGAGGACACCAGCAGAGGTAGCAAAGAGATGTGGTCATCATGAGATTGCTCAAGTATAATAATATTTGTTATTATAATTAATAACAAATATTAAATATTTCAATAGATGCTAGAAACTCGGCAAGCATCATCTAATATGAATCCAGACGTGAAGGAGATGTACATATTGTCTTCTAGCAAAAAATTTTGAATTCTCCACTCCATAATATATTTTTTCAATATTTCCTCCATTATTGAGAGGAGAATACACATCTCATCATTCTGAGGAAAGTTTGGAAGATATGAAAGTATCTCTACTTGTAGTCAGAATCTTAAGTTTTACTTTGCCGAGGAAATTGTACTTGAAAGTTATATTTTACTAATTCATCAATGGTTCAATTGGATATAACACAGGAATTCAGAAATTGTTGTGCTGTTGAAAAAAATACATATCTCATACTGATTTTAGCATTTCTAATTAAGGAAGAACTGTCTGTGGTCAATAGCAAATGAGACTTTGTACTACAAGAAATTAGAATAAAATTTCGAATACCATTTCAAGCATTTCTTCGTTTGTTAAATTTTTTTTCTCTCTCTGTTCTACTACTACCACCTTATGTTTTGCATCAGCTGGACACTGTAATTGAAGCACAGAAATTGCCTTAATTACAATTTATTGGATACTATTTTTTCGATTATCATGCATTTTCTGATGATTGTAGATTTAGCCAGATTC
>ENA-UOTZ01000324-UOTZ01000324.1-compost-metagenome-genome-assembly--contig:-NODE-324-length-40886-cov-4.559876_pt1 | contig 40886 bp, 22 predicted proteins | sample MGYA00238144_ERZ746983 | MGnify/ENA primary metagenome ERZ746983 (study PRJEB28759, sample SAMN06268863) | compost metagenome | isolation source: single cell | place: USA: California, Emeryville, Joint...
CAATGAAATCGATAGCTAGAGCAAGAGCGTAGCACACCGTGAATGTTATTAGGAGAAGCTTGCTTAGGTTCTCAGTGGTCCCAAATGCACCAAAAAAATTGGTTAAAGAAATTAAGTAGATGATTGGCGAGTCGAAAGAGGTGGTGCGAGCAGGCGCAGAAAAAAAACTCGCAAATTGAAGCTCATACACGCACAGCATCCAGACCGTTGTCTTTTCTGAAAGTAGAGATCCATCCCATGAGGCATGGAATTTGAAAAGTGCCTTTCTAATGTTGTTTAACATATAATTTTCTTAACTCCTTGGATTCTTTAATTATTAATCCAAACTACCAGTGGTAGGGTTTATGGTATAGATGCGTCGGGTTTTTTGTTGCGAATTGGAACTACAGATTTTTCCTATTTTTGACCCGTTATAAAATTAAAATTAGCCAATGAGACTATTCTGCAAATGCCCTACTTCTTTAATCAATATCTTCAGTATTGAATCCTTCAGCTTTCACATACTGCAGCTTTTCACAGTAAAGCACCTCCTCAATTTCCTTCTCCACTTGGAATATTTAGGACAATACCCGTTCATTACGCCATTTTTTTTTCCAAATTCAATTGAGAAACCTTAAATAAAGTGCTCTTCAAAATTCAAAAATTCATTACTGTGTCTGAATACATCTTCTTCTCCTTTTATTTCACTAGTTCTCATACTAGTAGATCATTATTATTTTTTTCTTATCATCAAACTAACTTCTAACTTTTCAATTCTCCTCTATGATCATATTACTCTTTGAAGGAGATATAATAATAGTCAGCCTCTTTCTCCTTTTGGAAAGGAGTTTTTTGTGAGCATCCAAAATAGCCCTCAGCTAGCTCGCTCGCTGAATCAAATTGTGTTCTATTGATTAAATTAACAACCGACCAGTCTTAGCAAAAATAATTTGGAGTTTATTAAATACGTACTGGTCCTAATTTTTGAATAAAGGAAAATTAACTGAAACGGGTTTATGTATAAAGAGCTCTTCATTGCACTCTATTAATCAAGAATTAGATTGTTCTTTCTTTTTTTTTGAGTCAGCCTATTATCTTATATATTTATTCGTCTCTGGAAACGTTTCTGTATTCTTTATAAATTGTATCGCAAAACAAAATACACAACGAGGGTTTTTTGTTTTACTGAGGCAGGAATTAATTGCGAAATTAACTTAATTGGCTTCTTGCTCACGGAAAAGCAAGACTTCCAATCAACTTTGAGTCTAAATGAAGTGAGTTATGCGAGGTCTCTATCGTCATTGCCGTTATCGAAAAATATATATCTCTCTCTTCAGGAGGTGAGACTTTGAATATACTGAAAACCATATGTTGCATTTTCATCATAATGGTTTAGTATCTGATATTTGGCGAAAAAAGGTTTAGTTTCCATTTTCCGCCAGGTATAGCTGCTTAATTAGGAGTCCCACCCGCCGCCAGGGCCAGTGTTTCGAATCAAATCTACCTAAGATGGCCATTCTACTTTGTCAATTCAGAAAAGGAAATATTAGGATTAAACTATCCTAATTTCTGAGTAACAATCACACATTGCCATTTAGCTTACTAATAACTCTAATTACTGCTGTAATGGTATCCTAAATGGATAAGAGAACTGCATGGAATAGCCTAAAAAAGTACATTTTGAGCATTTTTCAATAATTTATTTGACTTTTAGAAGCATTTTTTTTTTTATTCTTAAATAGACTTCTTGGGTGCATCAATCCTTGAAGTCTCTAGCGTCTCACATTTTCTCCTTGGAATCGACTTTGAGACACCATAGTATTTCATTACATGTAGAGCAGGGATGACATAGAAATAGAAATTTAAAACAATCCAGTCTCTTTCGTTTTAAATCCCATATTGAATACGTACCTGGTCTCCATCTTTTGGTTTACTTTTTCTGTTTTATAAGTTAGAGACGGGATTTTCTTACAGATCATGACGATACCAAAGAACGTCTGACGTTCAGGCTGCTTTATCAGAAGATATAATGGTATATTAGCTGAACTGGTATCATGAGTGCATGAGTCCCACTTTTTAAAAATTATGAATTCTCACAAGCAAGAGAACGTATTCTCAAAGCAAATTTTTCACGGCTGAAGTATCGGTATGCATTTCATCAAGTATCCGCAATTTTATAAAAGAAAAACCTTCGAATTGGGTGTTTAAAATTTTAATTTATGATTAAGTTGGTTGGTTAAGTGCGTCATTATGCAATAGAAGCAGAAAACCCTCTGAATAATTGTAAGGAGGAGGGAAATAAGTTCATGAAAAGTTAGAGAGGAGAGCACTCAATGAAACTTCATCTGATGATTTTAGATGTGATATATAGCACTCATCAATTAGGCTGAGTTCGAAAGGAATAGACTCTGAATCCGAAGTAGGACAATACTGCATTGCTATGTTTTCAATTGGGGTAATAATTTATTTCATAAAAAAAACAAATGTATCGATTTCCCAACAACGCTATATCGGCCCTAAAATGGCTATATTCTTCCTAAAAACATTAGATCTATCCTAAAAGCGCTATATTTTTCCTAATTTAAAGTCTATATGTCTCATAAAATGGCTAGAAGTTTCATAATATAAAATTTATAGGATATACCATGAAACATATCTCGAACATTATGAAATATCGCCAAAGATACTAAATTAATTGAACAGAACTTTTATTAAGCCTCAAGAAGGACAGTATGTGTATTAGAACTGTAACTTCTCCCGATTTCAAAGCAACTAAATCTCGTTAACATAAATAATTACATGGATTATTCACAGCAATTCTGCTCTTAATAAATTCAATAATGAGCGTATTGACAATTCTTTTAATATTGATTGTTGATCATCACAAGCAATAGTTTTCCTCGCGATATTCAAACAAGTTTGTAGGCTTGCATTGCGCTTAAGAGCTTTTGTAGCAATGCCATAAATTAATTTATCTATTTTCTTCTGAGAAAAGTATTTCTAAACTTTCCTTTTTCAATCGTAAGTCGAAGTTTTACGAGACATTAAGCTTCCTATGGCTGCTATACACATCCGGAAGAAAGTATCATCTTGGAATACCAAATGAAGAGAATAGAATTCTAATTTTTTGGGATCATTCACTAAGTACTCTGCGGGTGACTCAGTCGTTGAAGTAGTACTTCCTTTCTTTGAATTCAACCGCATTATTATTATTTGCTGGAAAGTCAGTTTTAGGAGCATTTGTAGAAATGCGAAGAGATTTATCTGACTATTATAATTCTAATCTGGTTTAATTGCTCAAAGGAATAATTTGGTTCAAAACTAACAAAAGGTTGACGAATGAATTCCGGATCACCTTCCAACTTTCTTGCAAAAGTAATTAGGATGATGAGTGTTGCTCTTAGAACCATTTGATCGGTTAGGTAGATCCTTCAAAATTGCCTACTATACCATACAATCTCTTTGTGGATGATGTGAAGCAACAAGTAAAGGATGAAAATCCTGACTTGAATGATCTTCTCGTGAATGCAAAAATTTTTGAAAAATGGAACCTCCTTCCTTTAGAAACTAAAGCAGATTATGAGAGAAAGTTTCTAGAAGTGAGAGCAGAGTATGAAAGAAGAGTGGGACCAATTCGAACATATGCAACATACAAACCAACTTATCTGCCTTTACTGAGAAATGAGAGTGGAGGCTTGGCTAATACTGTTAGTAGCGGTGGTTGTTTCAGTAGAAACGGAACTGACGTAAAACCGCTTGGCCAAGGCGGACCTGGCAACAACGACGGCAAGGATTTAGCTAATCAAAGCGCAGATGATGGTGATGATGGAGGAGAACAAGTAGCACCTCCTCCGGAAATGAATAACACCCTGCATATTGTACACATTATGCCAGAGGATAAAAAAGGGGAATTGCTTTATACAATTAACGCTATGAGCCAATTCAAAGGAAACAGTTTAGAAGAGCCACGAGACGAAGACTACAATCTATTGGATGATCCTAACACACTTTGTGAAAGTGACATACAAGCTCTTGACGCCAAAATAGCAGGTAATTGAGCCGATTTTTTTCTTTCTTAAAATCTGTTTATTATGAAAATTATCAGCTGGGCGGCGAGCAGGCGAGTTCAGCAGCATAAATAATCCTAACAGATTTCTCTTTAAAAGGAAAAGGTCTCCTAATGCACGTCGGGGTAGACTAGCTGCGGGCAGTGATAATGCACAGTCCTCTACAAACCCGAATGGAAACCTGACTGGGTGTGGTATGCTTGGAGGAGGTAAGGTTATCGGAGAAAATGGAGGAGCACTTTCCTTAAATTTGAATGGTGTCCAACTCATTAAAAAAGGAAATGGCTTCTCAAATGTGAGAAATTTGAGTGGAAGTGAACTTTTCAACAATCATGTGAGCCAGAGTGGAGGAATCAGTAGTCTTTTCAACAATTTGGGAGACAAAAGTGGAGGTGCAGTCCTCTCCAATAATTCGGCCAGAGGAGATAACCAACAGCAAGGAGGATTGGTTAGTAGTGGAAGAGGCGGTTTATTTTCCGTTCCTGATGCGAAGAACTCTTCTACCTCAACGTTTGGAGGTAAAGAATCAAACTCTGTTTGTTTATTTATTTATACTCAAACCTGTTTCATTTTTCCCCGGAAATTTCTCTCTTTTGGAATGCAATTATAACCTGATTCTTGACTTAATTTAGTGCTAGGAAAGAATGTAGCTCCACCTGAAGTTTTGCCGCAACTCAAACGCCCTGGATATGAAACAGAACCTTCAATGGAAGCCTTAGCGAAAATGTCCATGGAAGAACTCGAACATGTTGAAAACTTCACGATTAAAAACAAGCATGCGAAGATAGTCTTCGAAGGAAAGACCGACTTGCGAAACCTTGATCTTGATCAAATCGTGAACATACAAGAGAGAATGGTGATTAATCATTTTTAGCTAATTCACTTAGTGTAATTATCATTGATTATCAATATAGGTTGAGGTATATCCAGATCGATCAAAAGTTCCTCCTCATGAAAATTGCTTGAATAAACCAGCGACGATAGTCTATTTCAATTGGACTCTACCGAAAAAATTTAATCTTCCTCTTGAAGAGTATAAAGAGAAGTTGAGAAGATGGGCAGAATCAAAGTATACTGTGCTGAATTATTACGATCCAGATAAAGCAGAATTTTCTATCAAGATTCAACATTTTTAATAAAGAACTTCTGATTCTGCAATCCAGAATGGTGCGGTCTTTCATCGGGCTGAAGGAAGACCAAATTATTATTCAGTGATATGAATAGTTTGATATTCTTAACTTGAAATTAGTGGGAAATAATTTTAAATCGCATATTTCAAGCAATTAATCGTTTGCTGCGCAGGTTCGCTGCCTAAGTTTCTAAAACATTGATATATTCAAATATTTGCCACACTCCCAACTTATTGTGTTTTTGAGTGATAGAAACTATGCTAACAATTCCAGCAACCAATCGATAGCCAAACCAGATCAAAACAAAATATATTAGTTTCACTACGTTATAAGCGTCTATGAGGAGAACATTTAAATCACATCACTTCGTGGTGAGTGCCATTCAAGCAACATATCTTCAAACAATATTCGAGGCGTTAATTAGCACCAGGAAATATTTCAATGCATTGACAACATCTCGCGGAGCTAGGGCACCGATTACAAGTATCTCGAATATGGAATGCCACCTATAGTGGCAAGTCTAATGACAATAATTTTTGTTAGAAGCAATTTTCTGTAACAGATGATAATTAGAACAACCAAAAGTAATGAATAGATGCCACTTTCTTTTCTTTTTACAGCCTACCCCGCATCCAAGAGCAAACCTCTCAATAGCACGCTTTCAAATTTTTCAAAAAACGCAAAAAGACACGAATTTGGCTCTTTTCCTCCTGAAATCGCTATCAGTTGATAATTGCATCTGTTTAACAAAAAAAAACCAATAAAGCAGCTCATTTCCTCTCGAAATGACTATTATTTTCCTTTTTTCATAGAGAGGTTTAACACCTGTTGAGAAAACAGCTTCCTAAACGCATGCAAAATCTCGAATATGGTTTGTCTTAATACCCTCTATCTGCCTTAAAACCACCAATATCTATTTTCATCGCAAAATTTTTTCAGGAATTTTTAGAATCAAAAATCGAAATTAGCCTTTTTCCAGCCAGATTTGAACATGTACACAATTACTGGCAAAATTATGAATTTCGCTTAATATTCAAAAGCGCTCTGTAAATATAAACTTTATAAGCTAGCTCATTCAATTCTGAAAGCTTAAGACCAAAATTTCTCCTAGCTGCTTCTCCCCAGCTTTCGCTAAGAAACCCATTGGATTCCAACCCGCTTAATCTCGCCGTATACAAAGATGACTGACTCTTCGGCAATTTACTTCGCTGAAAGCTACCTCAAAAAAATCAAAGATATTGGTGAGAAAATACTAGCCCAAGACCAAAACTCCATTGATCATCAAGATGCTAAGGCTCCTAAGGTCTACATCAACAATTCTGGCGTAATTACCCTCGAATCGCTCAAAGGAATCCTTTTTATGGTCTCTGAGCTCTCAAAAAACTGTTATTACGACTTGGTCAAGCAATATCGCTCCGTCAGGAGGAAGTCGCTCAGCGATATCGGCAATTACAACCTGGCTATTGAAAATCTGGAAAAAGAAATCTCTTTGCGGGTCGGTGCGACAGCGAATGAAGTTTTCGCGATTGTAGGCGCGGCAACTGAAGAAATAGACCAATCGCTTGGCTATCACCTTCAGCATGCTCAAAGTCGCTTTGAAATAGTGCAGGGATTAATTGAGATGCGCACGAAGCATCGCATGGAGAACGGTGAACCGAGCGAAATCACTGAAAAGACACTAGAAAAAGTGTTTGATTACTTAAAATGTCTGACGGCTGATCCGAAAAACTTTGAGTCGTTTTTTAATCTAGAGCGTCCGAGTTGGAACATCGCTGCCTTGTTTGAGACCTATTTATTTGATAAAGTCTGGGAAGAGTTTGGCCTCGAAGAGGAGGACATTTTGCGTGCAATATCAAGCAAAAACGTCGAAACGGGTCTAATGAGACTCATTGGAGAGTACAGACAGAACCTGGCGAAAATCATCCCTGAGGTGTTGGCACAGGGAGATAGCAACAAATTTTTCGCTGAAAAAATTAAAGCTCTGAGCAATGTTGGAGAAGATTAGGAGTCTGCAGCTCTGTATTTTTAAAAACTTGTATTTTTAGTGTGCTTTCAGTTGGATTGAGTGAGTGACACTGCTTTTGATAGATTGACATTGCTTTTCTATATATGTATTCATAATATTCCTATTGCTTAATTCCCTTAATCTCTAAAGTAATGAATTTTTTTTGAGATCTGAGAGGAGATATTCAGTGCCCTTCACATATTCAACCGAATTTAGACTTGACAGCGTTTTTGATGGTATCAAAAAAAAAACGCAGGCAGTTTTAGCACCAGAATATAAAATGCTATGAAATGCAAATTTGAAAATTTAATTCAATATTAGAAAAAAAATATGGAACCAAGGCAGGATTCTAGCCCAGACATCTCCACTTTTGAAATCGAGCACGGTCAGACAAGCAGCCGAGACCGTCCGCTTAAAGCTTCGAGGGCATTTGAGAACCCTCTTCCTGAGTTCACACGAGGAATGAAACCTTCGTCAGTTAAGCAATGTTCTTATAGATGCCTGATCATTATCCCAGTGATCTTCTACATCCTGGTTTCTGGATTAACCATCTACCAGATCACGCTGGTCAGCAGTCCCATGATGGCTGAATTCGAGGGCATCAGAGGAGTATTGGATAACACCTTTACCACCTCCTGTGCCATAGATCCCATCACCGACATTAAAGCCCTCCCTGGAGGCTCAAATTGTACTGGCGACTACGAATTGGCCCATATTGGCGGTTGGCCAGGCACTGGCCCTGGTTGCCTTGAGAAGAGGACAGGAAAAATGTGGAAAGGCTACTGTGACTATCAGACGAGCGATGTTTGGTATAACTTTAAGCCGACTGAGGCGAGGAACTTTACCATCTGGAAAGGCAGCACGATTTGCATTAGACGCTTGAAAGATTACAAGCGACAAGATTTCGAAAATTGCAACCAGGACGGTGGCGACAAATACCACATGTGCTGGGCGAACCCAGGATTCTATTGCGTGCCTAAGGGCCAGAAATGCCCTATCTCCAAAATCGAGAAAGTGGATAAAATCCCAGAGAACCCGGAAAGTGATTGGACGTACCTTGAATTACGTAAGGGACATTACCTCCGCTATCAAAACGAGGCCAAAAGCGTTGGTATCTTGGCGGATCTAGGCTCGAGTCTTACTACGAAACCATGCCTCGATCCTAGCAAAAACCCATCTAGAATCAGTAGCAGAGGATACCCATTGCTAGATATCGACGTCACAGGTTGCGGGATGTACGGAATCGACGAGGATTCTCGTATGATAGACTCTCAGCTTGAGAATGACTGGTACAGAGAGAACGGCTTGCAGCTCCTCGACCATTTTCCATATGAAGCTATACCGGGTATCTACGACAAAGTGGCGTTGATTGCGAAGTACGAGAAAGTTGAAATCAGACATTTAGGCTGCAATATGTGCTCTAAAGACTTCAATTGGCGCTTACAGACCGGAGATGACGAAATTAATATATTGAATCGATATTACAGGAGATACAGTAAGATCGGCGCGATCCTCGTTACCGCGATGATCTGCGTGCTCATCTATAACATCATTATGTATATCAAACATCGAGACGACTTGGAGGTCATGAACAAGAAAACATGGACAGTCAACCTCATTATGCTTGGGTTCTTGCTAGGACACTATATCACCGCGGGCGCTTTCGCGGCTTTGAGTTACTTTGAACTGTCAAAGGCTGCCACAGCGATAGATCTGATGGTTGAATGGAAATGCTTCCAGAATAACAACATTAACAAAGCGCTTGCAGATTTCCATAATGATTTCCTGAAAATGAACTTGAAGATAACGGTAGAAAGTATATTTGTTATCGTCGTTTCGCTTGTATCGGTGATTCTGTTTTTGATCGCTGACTACATGCTTCATGACGTTAAAACCAAAGAAAACTTGAAAGCGATCCGGGAGGAAGTCGAGCACAGAGTGCCAATCAACACGAAGAATTGATCGTATGCATAGCGCAATATCATATTGATTTATTGATTCATAAATGTCTTTCCACACCGAAAAATTTCATCGATTTTATGTTTAAGTACCCCGAGAGACTCAAAACACCCATCGATAATTTTTTCAAACCTAAATCTATGATGAGAAGTCACATTTTCTCGCTTAAAGCGCTCTGAGAACGAGGCATCAGCAAAGTTAAGAGACATAGTGCCATAGAAATCGAATGATTAATTGTTATTTAAGGGTTTTGGGGTTTGTGAGTTTGGAGAACACAAAAGAGATCGGAAATAAATAAACGGGTTGTATTTATTTCGAACTTTTAAAACACATTGTTAATTAAAACACAACTCACAATAATCAACATGTTAAACAATAGTCAAGGCTCTCGTCAGACCGCTGACACCAGCTCTAACTCAAACGAACATGCTGTATTACAGCTTTTCTCGGACTTTATGCAAAAGACATTGAGTCAAGACCCCTCGTTCAGCATCTATATGCAAGAATGGGAGTCGTTCAAAACGCTTCTGAAAGCGAATCCCATCGACTACGAGAAAGCTTATGCTCAAATTTATAAATTCCATGGAATTTTAGGTAAATTAGCCAATGTAACTCTCAGTTCATTGCTGATCTCATAGCTACTCTTGGGAAAACTAAGCCGGCTCCTCCAACGCAGAATCAACCACTTAACGTCGAGACTAACACGATGACAACAAACCAGCAGGTGCCTCTCTGGGTAAATTAACAGCATTATTCTCCTTATAAAATTGCTTGGTATATACTTAGAATGGAGGCGCTAATCCTATGCAATCCGACGAGAAAAGTTACAAAGTCACTACGGTTCAGTCTCCTGAATACGGCTCTCCAGTAACCTGACCCCAATTACTTAATTAATCATTGGTCGTATTCATCTTAGACTTTGATTCTGCCGAAGGTGAATCGACAAGGCCTTATTGATAAGATCCAAAAAATGAGAGACAAGATGGATTTCCACACTGACAAAGTCATTCGATTGACTCAAAAGCACGATGTGAACTTCAGCTCTATGGCCAAGTTCGATGACAGAACGCCGCTTAGACGGGTCATTGTTTACACGGATCCGAACAACAAGAATGACATCTTCAAAGAAATCGAGAACAAACTGAATTACGTCGGAGAATCCAACTACAGCAATTACCGGTTTTTGAACTAATTTATCTTGAAAGTTTTGATATCATCGCAGGTTGTTATATTCATTTTCGCCGATTATTAGTGCAGTAAGCACTTACTTTCCCTAAACTTTTAAGAATTTACTTGTTGTTGTCGCTCTTGTTCACACGCTGCATATCGTCAGTTTCCTTACTTAAGCACAAATTTCTATCCAATACAATTTTGAAAATTGCCTCATTTCAACTATTTCCCACATAGGAGAGCGGTTCGCTTGAAAGAGCGAGAGAGATAAGAAAAATTATATTCGTATTTACATGAAAAGCTTAACTCATAAACATGGTTACAAATGGCTTTTCGCTTCATTTGAACAGTAAAAGATTGAAATTTTATATTTTCGTACAATTATCATTAGTGCTTAGTTACAATTTCTCCTTGGATCATTGTGAAAGAGCCTCTATTTTCTCAAGAATAAGAGCATTTGTCTGCCTGAGCGAATTCTGATGCGCATTCTGTCTTTCTAGTGTGACCTTTATTCTTTCCTTGAGAGCTTTGAGAGCAAGTCCAATATCTAACCCAGATTTCTCACTCGACTTCTGCGCCGAGTTTTCAATGCTAACTTTTGGAATTTTTTCGCCTCTGAACGATAAAGGGTATTGGCGCTCATTCGGGTCTGGCGAGATATTGTTTCGCTCCATGGGAACAGCGTTATGGCCGAGAGAAAATTTCCGTTTCGTTAGATCCATGCTCTGAGCCGTCGACTGTTCTTCCTTTTTCGTTTTTGAATCTTTCTTCGCTTTGAAACTGGCCACTAGCTCGCCTTTCTTGAAATTGAGACTATTTGTAGTTTGAGGCTTCGCGCTCTCTTGTGGGACTTTGAATGAATTTTTCAAATACTTTGATAATTCAAACTTTTTTGAGTCAGTGTTTGGTGAACTGAGTCTTTTCGGGTTCGTTGTGAAGGGATTGCTGTAGTAAGGAGATGTCATCTTTTTCTGAGCCTCTTGCGCAGTGTTTTTTCGAGATAATGGGCCTCGAACCTCCAAACTCAAGGCGTTAGGAACACTCTCAGTCCTTTGCTCTAACTTCGAATAGCCTTGAGGCTTTCCTTGACTTTTTGAAGCTGCGCCATGGAGCTCTGGAGTTTGAACTCTGAAACTATCTTGAGCGAGTTTTTTCTTAGGAGAAGCTCGCACTTTAGATTCGTTTGCCGTCTCAGGCCGGTCAATCTGAAAGGTTTGGAGAGAATTTTCCAGGTTCTCCTTTGTATTTGAATTGGTCTCAATGAGACCAGTTTTGACTTTTCTCAATTCTTCGAGTTCTTCCGTCAGTGACTCGAGCGCTGTTTTCAACTGTATTTTTTCTCTCTGCAACAAATCGAGTTCTTGGTTCTTTTCAGCTAAGACCTTTGCCATTTCCTTATATTGAGCGTTATTTGAAGGAGTAAACATATCCCAGTCGCCTGCTGGCAACCCGCTCAAATCATTGTTAATATTCGAAGAATTGATGCTCTTGCCTCGAGGGAAGCTGCTATTTGACTCGGATCTTTTGTTTCCCATGCTCTCTAGAATATTTTGTAACTCTGGGTATAAATCGCCCATAGAGCTGTTCTTATTCGCAATAGTTTGCTCGTTTGATTTGCTCTTCTTTCGTGTGGGCAGACTCATTGATTGTAAGGCTTGAACTGGCTGTGGCTTAATGGAAACTACTTCGAGTTTGGGTTTTAAAGAGGGCGAAGCTTCCCTCCTGTGAATCGGACTTTTCATATTTGTAACCATAGCTTGCTTTTGAGATCCCCTTTGAGGACTTTGCTTTGAATGAGGCTTTGAGTCGCTCCGTTTCAGGTCATTGTCTTTGGAGAGAGCTTGGTATTTCCGCTGCTTTTCCTTTGGATTCTCCATATAGACAATTTTGTCATGGCTGTTTCTCTTGCCTAAAGGCTGCCTAATTTGTATTGAAACTTCTGGTGATTGAGTTTTTGGTCCCTTATGGGTTAATGGCTGTGGTGGGTTTCCTTTGGGACTTGGCTTTGTCTGGTTAAAGCTTGTAGTTGAGTTAACGAGCGGCGAGGAGACTGAATTTTCTAATAAGGATGAAATAATCAAATTTTTGCAATGATTTATCGATTACTTGCTGACATGACTCCCTGACGGTGGGAAGGGTTTTGCGATAATATTTCGAGCTTGAGAGCGGCTAGATTCAACTTCAGATTTGAAGGTTTATTAATTGAAATCGCTTTGCCTAATGAATTTTCAGATTCCAATGCGGTTAGCCAATGATTCGTGGGTGCGTTGAAAATACCTGTTGTTGGCTGAGAGTTGCCTTTCGGATTCATGTGCTTGGTGCAGAGCTTTTGGAGAAGTGAAAGACGCAAAAAGACTGTGCGTTTGAAATTAAATTATATTTCCTTGACTTTCAAAAAATCGAACAGGAAACATAATTTCAAAGTATCAAAAAGAGTTAGTGGCTTTAGGACCTAAAAAAGATATGCCAAAGCTGTTCAAACAAGTGAAATCGCATTGAGAGAACTTGCTATTTGGACTTCCTTTTGTATTTTTGTATTATAGTTAGGGGCTCAGTGTGTCGAGTCGCATTCCTATTACCTAACTGCGTTCCTGAAAAAAAGTTTTATTTGATAGCTTGGAAGTTGTCTCTTAAGGTTGTTATGCTAATGAGCTTGAAATTTCGCGTATTGTCCGACCATTTGAATCACTCTAAAGATATTCTCAGGGAGGGAGATAATCACTCTAACTCCTCCGGATATTCCAGCAAGCCAGTGCAAAATTAATAGTTATGCCGTACCAAACACCCGGGCATTGGTTTAATCATAATCAGCAAAGAATATTTGCTAATACAAAATCAATCGAAACCAATAATGCGTTCTTGAGAAATAACTAGATTGGTTAAAGATATGTTCTCATTTAGCAAATTTTCTATGAAACCCATCGTTTCCTGGCAAAAAACGAAAGCTTAGACCTAAGTTTCTTAGGCAGTATTCGCAAGACTCGTTATTTGGCAAATTCTTCAGTTTCAATCGATTATAGCTTCTGAATTGATAAAGTTGTTCAGTTTACTAACAACTTTTATCCATAAAGGAATCCAGTACAACAACAAACGCTTCTATACTGACATTTTATTTGGCCAGCTGAAAAATTAAAAACGTGTTGTTGTTGCACAAGATAAAATTTTAATTGAGATTTGAGATTCAGTCGCCAAAGCAAACACTGAACAAAACTGATCTGCTCGTTGCGACTCCTTTTAACCTCTCAGCGCTGGATTTTTACCAAAAATACCCTCTCACTTAGCGACACATGATAAGTTTCAAATTTTTTAGACTTCCCTTGATTGAGATGATAGCACCAGTTTCGTTAGGAATTAATGAAATAGGAACCTAAAACATCCTTTTTATTACTCTAATAATGGCCATGACAGGATAGTCCACTTTTTAAGACTCATTAAATCTATTCTAAAGCCTCTTTTCCCTCCACTGAAGACTCTTATATTCTAATGAATTAGCTCCTCGCCTGAAAACCGGTGAAAGGAAATCTAATTTTGAAGATTTTGCTTTCCAAAATCTGGAAAGGTTTTTCTTCTCATAGCATTTTTAATTCGAATCACGTATTAGATAAAAGCACTGATTCGGCAAACACAGCGATTTTTAAATCGGAGTGATTTAATAGGGTTTATTAGGATTAGCCAGTATGAAACTCTTTTGAACAAGCTAATTATATAAATTTCCGAGTTAGATTCATTAACTAATTAATTGACTAAATCTTGACCCATTTGACTTGATTGCCAAGAATGAGAAGAAAAAGAAGCTGCGCTTTCCATGCGGAGACCCAAGAAGAGTATCTCAAGGTAATATTGATCTCGTTCTACATCCTAACATCCCACAAAGGTCGCAAAAGACAATCAATATGAAGAGAATTTTTACTATAACCTAACTTCAAAGAATCCCTCAGATTCAAGAGCCAACAGCCGCAAGGCTGGTGGAAGAGATGGTTTCGATGACGATTTTTTCTTCGAGTGTCCAGATAGCCGCGAAAGGGTCAGAAATAATGAAGATTTCGCTCGCGAGATGCAAGAAACAGATTCTGATGACTTAATCGATCGGGTGAACACGGTCTTCAATAGCCCATCGACCTACATGATTGATTTGGTCGATGACGGTGCGGTTGCAGAAGAAATGACGGATTCAGATCTATTCTCAATGGTTCAAGAGGAGAAATATCATTACATGCTGATCGGTGCCTTAAACGTCGGTAAACACGCGCTCATTAACAGCCAGTTCCCCGATGCCAACGATACTGATTCCGCTCCGCTCAAGTAACAACCGCTTTTTCAGCAGTAATAACCGGAAATATAGGAACAGATTAGACTTGCTGATCAGAAAAACCGAAACCCCTGTGGCAAGGACGACCTATGAGTTCTGGATCAAAGAGCTCTTCAATGACTCCTACGAACGCCTGATCGAACGTAACTCTAGCGCAGCTTTCAGATTGTGTAACTTTGGCTATTTTTAGTGTACTACAAGAAGTGTTCCGTTTTTATCTTCGTGTACGACTTGACCTCCAGAGGTTCTTTCGAGAAGTTGGAGGAGGAAATCGCCAAGATAAGAGCTTTTGTCGGTGCTGAGAAGTTTGTTGGGTTGCTTATCGCTACGAGGTCCGATGAAGTCGAGAAAAGAGTAATTTGAGACATTTTCATGCAATGTCTAAAGGGTTTTGAAATTGCAGGCGGTAGAATATGAAGAAGGGTTCAACCTCAAGAGCAAGTATGGTCTCAAGCATTTCAATGAGACCAACATGTACGTCGAAAAGGAGACCCAGCAGGTATGAGCTTTTATCGTGAATTTATCTTATACGCGCATTTTCATGAATAGTTGCTGAAGAAATTGAGGTCATTCTCTCTGGTGGAGAGTCCTACACAGACTTCCTAATCATATGAAATACATCAGTTTTGAAGAGGATAAAACGCAATACATGTTATATAAAAGTATTAACTGTAATAACAGTGATGTTAAAACACGCGCGTGCTCAGGCTGGAACATGCGCGCTGTTCAATTTACGCGTTTCTGTAAAAAACAATTTTGAGATGCCTTTTGGTTATATTTTAGCTTCTTCATAGCTTTTTGGTTAAGTTCTTGTCTAATCTTCTATCATGTTTTAGTCATCCTTCTATAGATATATGGTTAAATTGTTATTTATCCAGAAGTCATAATCTTTAGCACCATGTCAAAATTCAAATGCAACTGCTTCACTTCTTCGTAGATAAACAGGGTTTTTCGTAGGAATCAAAAACTTAAATTGCTTTTCCACGGGTATTTTCCTTTGATAAATGAATTAACCTGGACCAAATATCGATTCGCGTTTTTACTGACATTGATTTAGTAACGACAAGCATTGAGGAGCTTTTCTAAATTATTTTAAAGCTCCTTGTTAGGAAATAGAACCTCAGGTGCTTTTCGCGCTGGGAATCTAATTCTAACAGCTAATAGAACTAACTGCTATCTATGTTAACAAAGGTGAAGGCACGAAAAGTCTTGCTGCTTAATATAGAATAAATCTACGGGATGATTTACTGTGCCTTAATCACTGGTCATAGGAATATGTTAATCCAATTTGTGATATGAATGAAAACTCTGAATGATTCGATCTATCATTAAGAGGAATGAATATATAAGGAGGTATTCTCATTATGCATATTTGTTATGGAATCCCAAGGAATCTTGTTTAATATCTCGTAGCTGGTTGCAATCGAGGCTGGCCTGCAGTGAATGGTTGGGCTCTGTTCTGGTCCCTGGTTACTGCTGGCGCGAGCACGTTATTTTGCCTGAAAATTTGGTATTCTTTGTCTACTCTCCAATAGACGTAAACCACAAGCAACTATAAAGGGAATTCAGCATTTTCATAGTGTTTGGTAAGGAATTTACCTTGACTCCGAAAAGGAAATAGCTCATTACGAGACTGAAAATTCTGGTGTTCACGGTCTGCTCTTCTCCAGGGGAAAGGTCACCGCTCCATCCCTTAAAGGGTGTTATTTATGAGGTAAAATGGGAGGAATTACGTTTGAATAAATTGAGAGCCATGGAATGTCATAGGCGAGAGAAACAATCGCAGCGATAAATAGTCCTTTGAATCCTTCTGTTTCTTGGAAGTATCTTTGCTCACAAAGCAAGTAGATGAGTCCTATCAGCAACTTTAGAGACATTAATCCAACTCCAAGCCTCTAGAGTAAATATCTTACATCAAGGAAGGCATTTCGCGCAAAGCAAGCAAGAAACGCGAACGAGAGCATCCCAACTGTGACGTAAGTTCCATATCTCAGCCATCGCAAGAACGGATCTTCGAGATCAGATTTTGACATTTCAAAGAGCCCTCTCAACCCTTTGAAAGGCTCGTAGAGAGCCTCTAGGTCCTGATAGTAGTCATTTTCATCTGCTTTAGTGTTTTCGATATGTTCGTTCCATTTTTGAATGATTCCTTCCAAGTATTTCACCGAAGAGTGAATCCATTGCAGCGTAAAATTAATTTTTCCTACAGATACTCCAGAGGCGGTTTGAAGGTCATAGGTTCCTCCATGCAAGCCTTGATCATAGAGTTGGTCAACAGGAAGGTTGATTCCTCCGAGTTCTGTGAGTTGACCATTAGTAACAGCACTCACGACAATTTGAATGATTTCTTTGCCGGTGGTAATAACACTAAATCACATTCAAAAAATATGAGTAAGTCATCGGAAATGTGCATATGCTTACATATTGATATTGTCATGGATTACCGCCTTGTCTTGTTTATAGACTCCAGAGACTCCTTCATAGAAATCTTCGCCACACAGGGCTCTTACATAAACCTCTTGCCCTGGTCTGATTTGGCGAAGTTCAGATACTTCCTCTATAGCCACAGCGACTACACTGCCGAATTTAATGCCGTATTGGTTATATTTTTCGGTGCGTCTGGCTTCATCGAGCTTTCTCACAGCCTCACTGCGTTGCTGTTCGCAGTCTGCAATAACAATCCTACATTGGTTGATCTTCTCTTTGAGAACCTTTTCAGCTTTCAAAAAAACGTCGATGAATTCCTTTCTGCTGATGGTTCCGTCGTGATTCTTATCCATTTCATCGTAAAGTTGTCGAGCCACATCACGATCAAAGATTTTGCCTTGACCCTAAGCAGGGAAAGTTTATGGGGGAAATATAACTTTGGTTAAGTGTACAATATCGTCAAGAGAATTGCAAAGCTCTTGGTAAGTGAGTACTTGATCGTGGTTCACGTCAATTCTGTCGAATTCTTTGTTGAGGAGTTTGATTTTTTCGGAGGTTGAAAGAGAAGCAAACTGCATGATGCCTACAATGAATTTCGAATTGATTGTTTTAACGCAGGTGTTTATTAATATCTTACAATAAATTTCGTTTCTTAACGGAGCTTTTAATGATGATGATATATTGCTTCATGGAGAAATCCGTAAACCGCACTTGAATATCATAAGAGTGATGAAGTTTTAGAGAAGAGAGTTTAACAAACAATGCAATAAAGGAACTAGAGTTGCTCTCTCAAAACCTAATTTTGCGAATGTGCTCGATATGAAGAGATTTTATACGTTTTACATGATGAAAAATTAAAGTTTGATAGATATATGTATATTCAACTACAACTAAAACTTGATTGGCTGGCTCCGTTAGTCATTGAGTATGATGGACATGGTATCTCTCAATCACTATCGGGTAAAGTCTAATCTATGAAATAGGTAGCTTTCGATGTATCATTCGAAGATAAGGTTGTTGGGTCTAGTTCCTCTCCTATAACAAATGCCCATGAGATATAAATGCCTATTTTTCTTGTTAATTTCTTTTTCTCCCTTAACTATTCTTGAAGTATTGTCAATGAAAAAAAATGCCCTCTGATATTCAGTAGTGGTTCCCTCGTCTCATTAAGTTCGGGAGCGATGAAGTCAGAGGCTATAAGAGACCATTTAGTGTGTTATGTAACTTTAACAAAGCATTAGTGTCCTTCATTTTTAAGCAATCTCTGTTCAAAGATATAAGATCCATAACATCGCACGGCTTATTGACTCGTACATGGCTCCTCTTCCATGACAAGTAAAATAACAATAGAAATTTGTATGTACTCGCTAATTAGAAGACTCTGTCGCTAAAAAATCTTTTCGTTTGATTTTCATCTTGATTCTGTTTTCAATTCTAAAAGTTAATCTGGGAAAGTTTTTTCAAAGCTGACGAATTCCAATCGCGCTGCTACACTTAATTTAGCTGAAATGAGAGTCGAGCCTTCAGAAAACAGGTCTCACAACGAATCTATTACCTCTAATCTAATCCCAAAATCCAACACCCAACAGTTCATCGAAAGAGAGATCGAAAAAGCCTATGAGCACATCGACCTCGAAAATTTCAGTTTTAAACCTGTCTATTTCTTCAAATTCTTCCTGCTCTCATTGATCTTCATTGCATTTGGCCCTCTGACCTATTTCTTCATCTGCTGGAAGAAAAATTTGCTCACTCTGGTTCGAAATCTTGGTTTCTTGGGTGGCAAAGGAGAAATTTTGAGAACAGCCCTGTGGATCTTCCGCTGGTATGCAATCGCAATCACTGTGATACCAAGCAACAATAATAAATACTCTAATCTCATGGTCAATCTCTACCTTTTGGTCATCACCGAGATATCGCTTGCAGTTCTCTATGCTGCTTATTACAGCAGTTTTCGGTACAGCGAAATAGAGAAAATGATGACCATACCTGACCATAAAGTCGGTGAGGGCTCTATATCAGATCAACTCGACCAGCTGAATCGTTCGAATAATGAACATATGTTCGATAGCAAGCAACTCAACCTGAATTTCCCTGACGTGGACCTGAATATGTTTTATTTCGCAGTTCCAGTCACAGAAAAAGACAAACTTCCGTCTTCCCTAACAGCGACCGAGCGTAATTACCAGCCTGAGTTCTTCGAAGATGTGAAAGAATGCGTCCTCGTTGATGGAGTCGCGGTCGCTAAGCTAATCCTGGGAGATCTGAAAGGCAATTTGGAGTTTAAAGGCATCGGATTTTCCGTTGAAAAACTGATTTCTAGACTGATTGTCATTATAAGAATATTATATCCCATCATATCACAAATTATCGAGATATACACTAAAATTATCAATGATCCAGGCTCTAAATGGACCGATTTCTTCACCGCCTCAGATATAACGATCGTTATCGCCTTTTTCTGCTATATCTTCGTTCTCTGCAGATATTATATCATCTATGACGTGCTCTTTATGGGTATGACATTATACATAAAAAAACTGAAGATTATGCAGGCGGTTAGCAACCTCATCGAAGGTGGGACGGAGAATATCGGTAAACTGCATTTCTCAACGTTTATCCCACAGAACATCACGAATTGGGTCAACCTCCGCAGGATTCTTGCTCAATCAAACGCGCAGATACATACTATCGTCGATGTTAATTTATCGTTTGTTCTCTGTTTCCTGGCGGTCGTCATTGCCTTCCTGCTGGCTGATGCGCTTGGAAATATACCTTTCCCAAGCATCTTGAAAGATCATGCCTTCGCAGTCGTGACAGCGACGTATTTGCTGATTATGATTGCGTTGATCATCGCGGGCATGGTGCTTGGGATCTACATCAACGATTATTTCCATTCGCATCAAAACCTGTTGATACAAAAGCTTGACCTTGTGAAAAATCTCAATGATTTTACCCAATTCTATGTGCATAGTATGAGCCAAGTCGAGGAGAAGCTCGCGGAGAATAAGAATGATCGATATCTTAAGCAGCTGGCCGAGCTAAGGGATATATTGAGGAATGACGCGTTCCTGAAAAGATACTCTGATCATCTCAGGAAGGTGATAGAGGTGTTGCAGCATTCGATTAAGCGGCTGCAATGGGAAGAAGTTGAAAGGCCAAATACGATTCTTGGAATTAAAACCACGACGAGAATGCTGATTGCGCTCGGCTCTGGTTTGACGGTCCTTGGAGTGACTAATATCAAGATGATAATCGATTATGCTGAAGGAAACAAAACGAAATAGACAGGAATAATGTCATTTATTTGTTATTGAGAGTCCAATTCTAATAATAATATAAGCGATTAGCCTGTGGTGCTTGTTTATTCACAGGATGAGATAAAGCTTTAATAGCCTTCCTTGCATAAAAGTTAGTGAAATGATAGAGTAACAGCTATTTCAATTCAATAAATGAAAATACGACAGCGATATTTAGACTATTAAAAGCATACATTAAGAACGACATTAAGAAAGGACCCAACAGAAACTCTAAGGTCATCTATTCGGTATTTCAAAGTTTAAACCATGCCATTCAAATCCGAATGAGGTGGGGAACCTCCAAGAACGGGTGTCTTACTCATTACTAGAACAGCAAACAAATTAAATAAACATACATCGGAAAATAAGTTATTTCATTAAAACGCGATGAAACCAGTTGTCAAGCGAAACTATGCTCAGGCTGGGGTTGCATGGGATCTCATCGAGCAAGCAGAAGAGGACCTTAAGATGCAGTTCAAGAAACTGAAGCTCACGGTGGAGGAAGAGGAGACAAAAGGCGAAAATAAACGATTCAAACTTAATCATTATATGCATCACCAGCCCAAGACAAGCTCCACAAGGCTCTCAAGCTTTACAGAAAACGATTCGGTTGATTCTTTGGACCCAGATGAGGTCTCCGATATTGAAAATAAACTAGCAGAGATGATAATAGAAGCTAATGACAATTATTATTTGGATATGAACCGATATTTGGCCCAAATCAGGAAGGAAAATCGTCAGCAGCGGGAACTTTGGCTGCGGAAGCAGGGTCTCTTGCATCATAAAATAGAATGCGATTTTGAAATGCCTCCGATGGGAACAGCAGAGGAGATATATAGAGACATCAATAAATTACTGTCTGAATTGTATCAGAACCGAAAGAGACTGAGACTGATGGACTTAGAAGAAAGCGCATCGTACATTAAGAATACTCAGTCTTAAACGTTAATTGCCTAGGCTTTTATATTTTTCAAGGTATAAGGAATGATTTTGACACTCGTAATCAGTTTTTTGAGATTTCATTATCGCTATAATTTCGTTAAACGCTCTGTTTTTGAAAATTTAAGAAATTTTCGCAAACTTACTATGCTTTATTATTCATAAGCTTTACTAACCTTCGATGAGCTGAAGCCATTGAATAGTGGAATCCTTTCCTAATAGTGTGTGTATGCGTTTTTTTTTTCCTTCCCTGTCGTTTATTTGCAATCAATTGCTGCTGTTCATGGATGCATGCTGTATATATAAATTTTGAAAAATATAATATGTACATCATTTTGATGGTTAATAGCATATGCAAGAGGAAACAAAGAGAGAATTCGCTCATCGGTTAGATAAATATTAAACTAATCAACATTCATCGAACGGACTCTCTCCAGCCACTACCGCTTTATAGAGTCAATTCCAAACCCAGTTTTCAGAGTCTCAAACGTCCCAAAGGATATTGCGCTTCCCAGAATGATCTTCGAGATGGCAGGCAGGTACCCTTTGAAGAAGCCTCTTGGTCCTTCGTACCGCACGATATTCTTCACAACCTGAGTCACCTTCCTGTCTTTCTCGGAAATACTAGGCTTCAATCCCTGCATGATCAGTCTACTGCACACAGTAGAGAAGGGGTACAACAACGTACTGCTTATCAATGCGCTCAGCCCACCCATGCCCATCATAACATACACCGGCGGGTCTTTCTGAGGTAAGCTGTTTTTCAAAATGATTTTCTTCAGCAGCTCGTACGTCATCAGGTTCAAGCCTGCGTTCGGGACCGAGCTGAACAGAGACGCTGAAAGCCCTCGATAGAAAGGCCGTATCCTTCCCTCCGTCCTTGATATTTTCCTAAACGCGTCCAGAATTCCTTTATAAGTGCCTGTAGGCGCAGCCGATATCCGAATTTTGATAACATCTAATGGGTACACAGTGAAATTTGAGGTCACACCAGCAACCGCGCCCGCAAAGAACAGCTCCCTCGCGTCCAAAGTTTCAATTCTGCCTTCCGTATTACTACCTAATTTTTTGTTCTTCAAAAGCGTCTTTAGGTGCTCAAAAATCGCAAAACGAATCGCTGTATCAGGCGTCGCTTTGAGGATGTTTGTAAAATTCCCTCTAAACAGTCCCTTTGCACCGTCTCTTGAGTAAACTTGGTAGAGCCCTCGAAAAATATTAGGCGGAGCCACCGTGCTGCCAACGTAATTTACTTGATACAAGATCTTCAGCCGCTCAAGCGGCGCTGTGGATGTCCTAGAAACGATACCAGCGATCGCTCCAGCTAAAAAATTTCTAAACCAAGTCAGCAAATCTGACTGCGATTTCGTGAGGTTCCGCTGCGCGACGTCCTGAGCGATTTGGAGAGGATGTTGCTCGGTTATGTCCACAAACCCCGAAAACGTTTGAGCCCAAAACTCAAATACGTAATCTAGTCGCGCGCTTGGGATTAGGAGAAGGAAATTGCGCCATTCGTCATAACAGATGTTGCCATCGTGATCACGGTCCATTTTTTGAATGAGGTAGGTGATAACCTCTTCTTCGACTTCATAATTATAGATTTCTTCCATTCCTTGCTTAAGATCTTTCGGCGAAAGGAGGCCGTCCTTGTCTTTGTCGAGCTGGTTGAACAGCATGCGGAGTTTCTGGTCCTGATTGATCATAAAAGCGAGAAAAGTGTCGTATGAGACCGTGTTTAAGGACGGATTTCGGTAGAATACGGATAAATACTCCGATTGCTGCTCAGGAGGGATATTAACCTCTTTGAGGCTCAAAATGAAATCTGAGCGACTCAAATTCCCGCTCCCAGACACGTCGAGTCTCTTAAAAATTTTTGATGCGAGCTCGTTGACTTCAGGTTTCTGAAGCATCATTTGGAAAAAGAAATACGAAGTAGCATTCGAAATTAAACTGATAAAATTAATTTATTTGCCTTGAATAAACGCACCAGTAAAAACTTGTTCTTTTAGACTTTCTTCCTCGCTAACTCCTACCCCAACGCGTTAATGGAATGTTCAGCTAAGCTTGGTGAGACTTCTAAGAGTGTTTAGGAATTTAATTCGGTTAATTGTCTGATTATGGGCTGATTAATTAAGGAAAATTAAAGTTTTGGTCCTTAGATTACACAGTGTGGGATGCATAGGGTTTGGGGGCTTGTTTGAGCTCTTAAGGGATTTTCCAGAGGAAGGCTGAAAAATTTTTAACGACACAAATTTAGGGGTTTTTCGTTTGGCCTGAAAATTTATTCGAAATTAAAGAAGTTTGGAGGGGACTTCTTAATATATTCAGTTTGTTTGAGCGTATCGAATAAAGGAAGATTCTGATTTGATCAGATTTGGATAAATTCTAACTTCGACAAACGCCAGAAAAGAATTTAAGGGTCGAAAGGGCAAATTTCCTTGCATTCTTCGAAGATGGTCTTCTTTCTTCAAGTAGGTAGCTTCTATTAGCGATGGTAGTGTACATTGGTAGGTTCTTTGTTAGATCTATTGGTTGATCACGCAGCCACAGATGATATTTAACCGTAATCACGAAATTAATGTCTGGGTTTATTCGGCAAAAGGTTAGTAGAGAAGCGGCGTCCTGAATATATTCATTTTAAACAAACCTTTTTGGATGCGAATCAAGAATCAGCTGATAATGGATACCAGATTTCTCTATGGACAAAAAAGGTTGGCTTTGGAAAAATCGGTCATGCGGTTTGTCGAATATTTTTTCCTATTGAGTGCTTACATGTGCGAGTAGTGCGATTGATCATCCTCCCTATCACATTTAGTTCTGGAAGGTTTATTGAAATCATTGTTGTCTCCTTTACTCCAAGTTAATTTGAGCAAGAAGCTGCGAATTTATTCAATATCAAAGAAAAAAGGGTCTCTACTAAATCGAGAGAGAATATTTAACATATGAAAGGCCTTTTCTTTTCATCACCCAACAAAAACACACTTATTATGGCTATTTATGTAGTTTGTAAATAATAAACTGCCGCAAAGATTTAAACCCAATGACAGGAAGAAGGGAAATAGTAGTAGCAGCACACAAGAATAAGGCAAACTAGTTCGTGAGGATCCATTCACAATGGCTTCTTCCACTTATGTTGAAATTAGCATAATTCTCCCACAAAGCGCATACAAAATGTAACACGTCATTAAGTCTTTGAACCCTTTTCTTTTCAGTTATCAGAAGAGTATAACAATATATTTCAGCTTTGTGGTTTTTTTTTTTCAACTCCTGTGTTCAGTTGAGTCTTACAATCCATAATAGTAGAATCGTTTAATCCTCCCGTTTTTGTCAACATCCTTTCCTCCATTGAAAAAGACTCGAACATGTGCGTGCAGTCAACCTATTTGCCCGTTGATCTAAACATCTATATATTCACATCTATATCCTCAATCATAAATTTGTTTGATAAAAAAGGCATCCAAGCTTCTCTAAAGGAATTCAGCTTAGAAATCCTCAAATAAGCATGAATATTCAAGCTCCCAATTTGCTGTTGCGTTTTTTTTTTTGCTCACTTCACCAATTACGCCAAAGAGCAAACAAATAAGGCAATTAAAATTTAAGTTTCAGCTCTCCCATAAATATCTCCTTAGGAGCAGCAAGCCCTATGCTAAAAATAAAAAGCTTCCTCTTTACTTGCTGCCATTCAGACGCCAATCGCACAGAAGATCCCACTGTCGACTCTCAGGCTCGACGCGGGGAACTAACAACAAATGATGGCACTCAAATCGAAAAACTCTCGAAATTTAAGGAAGAAGACACCCAACAGGCGCCTTTACTCATCTTAACAGCAGTAGAAGGGAATATTCTTCCCATTGGCACTCAGATGAAAATAAACCCAGCAGGTCTCCTTGAAGGTGGTCGTGGTAAGAGAGATGGTATCACGTATATTGGTTGTCAGAAGTATTCAATCTCTCCGATAGACTCTCAGCAACAGCTCCATAATGACATTCTCCTTAACGATCCAACCGTAGGGAGCCAGCATTGCATGATAAAATACGACCCAACAACCAGAGTATATCTGCTGAAGGATCTCGGGGAAGGCTCAGGGACGTTTTTGAAAATCGATAGAGAAATAAATCTGAGATCGGGTTTCATCGTCTCCTTCGGTGACTCTCATATGGCCGTCACTCTCAATGAGAGTCCAACGACAAAATCAAAAATGCAAGGGTCGAAGATTTCATTGAAATTTTTAGATGGGCCAAAGACGGACGAGGTTTACACCTTTACAAAGGAAGACAAGGTGATCAAGATTGGTAGGATGAGCGACTGTGACATTAGATTCGAAGGAAGCAGTTTATCGCGATATCAGTTAACGATAGAATATAACGAGGAGAAAGGATGGGTGGTGGCTGATGGGTATAACGGGAAGAATAGCACCAATGGGACCTGGCTCTACGTAGAAGGATTCTTTGAGATTACTGACGGGACCACAGCCAAAATCGGCCAATCGCTCTTTACGATGGATCTTGTTGACGAGGCGTGATAAGCCTCGGTTTGCTCTGCTTTGTAAGCAATTAGTTTGTTTTTTTTTTATCAATTTTGTTACATCTATGCATTTAGACTTCTTCTCATAGCAGTTTTGTGTAATACCCCCTACCAACTATCTTTAATTTTTGTGAGTAACGTTACCAAGTACGTTATTCTTAATCAACTCTTACTTCTAGAGGTGCAATCATATGCTAAATTGTCTAGCAAGCGAATGAGGCGATAAAACCATTGAAAAAACTGCGGTTTGATGGGTAATAGATTAAAACATAAGCATACAGGCTATAAAGGGTTGATATAGCGAATTATCGATAAGCAATTGCTCAATTTACTAAAATTTGTAGCTATAAATTTGATTGAGAGCTTCTATTGTCTCAGAATTTGGATTGGCATCCCCCTGTGTCGAAGCTCCATCTCTGTTGTACCTGCCGAGAATTGCCAGTTCTCTTTTCGATTTTTTTGCCTAAACTCAATGGGTTACGGAAAGAAAAGAAAGAAACAAGCACTTTTTGAAACACGAAATCTATTAGGAAAAAAAACACGATGATTGTCATCAATGAAAGCGCGACAATACAGACGTTCTTTTTGCCTGAAACCTTGAAATGAGGAGACTCCACATAGTCTTTTAAATGGTATTGCAGGTGAGAAGAACTCAAGCGTTACTACCTTTAGTATCTCGGAGATATGACATAAATTTCTGATGGTTGCTCACCATTGTGTCTGCCAAATTGTAATATATGTTTTGACTCTGATGGCATGATGAAACAGGTTTAGAATTATGAAAAAGCCAGGACGCCTGACCTGTACAGAGGAAGAAATTGTTTGTTTTTGGTCATTTTGGGTTTGTTGTTGCTTGTTCTGGGGTGCTTGAGATAAGTAAAGGTTTTGATAGAGATTAGTTGAGATAGATTGGATACCTTTGTGGCTGGCTTGATGATCAGCTTCTAATGAATTGTAAGAACCATCCTATAAATGATTTACGTCGTGAAAGGGAGTTTGTAGAGAAAATTACTAAATTCGTGGTTAGTTTAGTGAGATCTTGTGATTTGTGGGTCCGAATTGTACCATACGCGAGCACGAAGCCTGTAATATGTTGAGTATTCTGTCGTTTCTTATTGAAGTATTTACATAAAACCAAAGGTAGGATCTGTCGCATAGTTGAAACCTGGTTTGAACGAATTATTATTTTTCGAAACAACGAACAGCTCGCTGAGTCGAATCATCAAAGTGTTTAAGGGTTTCAAAAAAAACGTATAGTCTGATTGAATGAACTTACTCTTAATTTCAGCGGATATTGGAACGCTAATGGAATCCTAGCTGGAGCTGGATAACATCTTGCCAAAAGTAGCGCCAGCAAGTCAGAGGAAGACAAATGGATTGTGCTGGCTGACTTGAGATAAAAAAATGCAATTTCACACTGAATTTCGAAATATGGCTGAAAATATTGTCCGAAACGGATACGGATGAGCATATATATATTAAACAAACCAACACCAAGCATATAACTGTAAAGATGTTATGAAGTTTTTGTTTCCTTGATTCAGGATTGAAAGTCCTGAGAATTGCACGGGCTAAATATGATGAGATCACTGCAAGCTTTATGAATTAATGGAAACATCAGTGCATATTCTCAATCTGTTTGGTGATACAGATTTGCCTAAATTAACATAGATTGATCCAAGTTTAACAAGAAAGACGAAATTCTTATTTTTCCCATTTCAGGAACATTTTAACAAAGAAATTCCTCCCATTTGTTCCCGAGCGCCTCCTTAACAAGACCCTCCAATACTCCAAAGCTCCGGATTTTTAGAAAATGAAATGAAGTATTTTATTTCTGATCTCCCGCTTATTATTCGCTATCATCACGCAAGGATGTTTAAGACTCAAACTATACTAGCGTCAGTCTGATGGAGAGCCTCAAATCAGTCGGCTAGCCCTCTCAATTTTTCCTGGAACTCTGATCAAAAATCGATTTGGATAATATTTGCTCCTTTTCAGTAAGAGCCATTTCAATAGAAAATATCGGTATCGAATTCTAATTTGAGTTTTTATCATCAATATTCGAATATGAATAATTATTTTCGCTGACGAAATTATTTTAAAAGCATCAATTAACTGCAATACCCCTAAAAGAGACTACATATCCCTCTCTCTCTGTGCCCTACCACAACCCTATGGCCACCAGATCCATCCTCCGCGACTCTACCAACGACGTCCTAGACCACTCAAACAAAACTTCGCCCTTTAAAGGAACTCCTGAAAGAAGGGCTAAATACCCTTTCGACTGGAACGCTATTGATTCACCTGACCCTTCCACCGATGAAAGCAACTCGAACGCCTCCTCTCTGAGCTCCTACCCGGAACACTTTGCAGACCAGTATGAGACACACTCTCCAAGCTCAACCGGTCCGCAATATTACGGAGATACGTTGATTCTTAACTCAGCCCTCAAAGCCAAAAGGAAAGCCGTCACTGATGACAATAAATACAAAACCGAGCTCTGTAAGAACTGGATCGAGCATGGCACTTGCAATTATGGGAAGAAATGCAAGTTTGCGCATGGCAGGCACGAATTAATGGAAAAAGCTGGAGCAAGCAAATCCCACTATCGCTGCAGAAAGTGCCATGCGTTTTTCACAAACAACATGTGTCCGTACGGCGTGCGCTGCATGTTCGCCCATGAGCAGCGGACCCTCGCTGAAATCAACTCTGAATATTACTATTCGAAATTTCTCCTATTTCCGGAATTTCTCGAATGCCAAAGCACAGCCAACAAGAGAACCCTCCCAGTTTTCGAAAGCCTAAAGGCTTATGGGAGTGTTGATGGTGCTCTGGGGCACCATCAGCCGTTTCTTTTGAGACTCAACCAGTATAGCTGCTAAGGCATTCCTTTATAAACACAAGAGTGTTGGACATTAAAAGGATAAATTTTTCTAACTCATCACCCATTGAAGTGATTTATGAGACCAGGGCAATAAGGAGCACATGTTAAACAGATTAGTGATATATATCTATACATATAAATGTTTGAAGAAAATTTTGCTTGTCTTGGATTCTTGCATTAATTTTTGGCCAACGCCTATATATATTTATTTATTTTCCTATGATCGAGTGAGTTATTGATATATATCTTAACATTAATATGATATTATTCAGAAAATGTCTCCAGTATGTCTGTTTATTCATGGTTCTTGAGCTATAATGTTTGTCGTCATTGTAAATTAGACAGAGAGGGGTATTTTGAATTATCGTAAAATAACTGTCGAAACGCTCCAAATTGTTTTGTTGGATTAAGTGTTTAAATTTTTCAAATTTTCACATGCACATCAAAAAAATGATTTTCTTGGATAAAACTACATGCGAAATAAAATCATGTTTCCATTTAACACATGTAATGGGGTTTTAAAATTATCTACAATTTATAACTCAAACAGTAGCAGATAGCAGCACTTCTCTCTTATTTCTTAGCACAAGTCAACATGCTGATGACTCGATCAAAAAATCCAAGTTTCTAATTCGAAAATTGTAATTAGCACTTAATCAAAAAGTCATTATATATACCTGTTGCTTTGGCACTGGAGCCTGGTATTTATTATGTGCCTTTTTCCCTTTCCCATCCTTTTTCTTCGATTTCACTGCACTTTCAATTGTTTCGTTCGAATCCGCTTGCCTAGTGGCGTTTTCGCCTGGTACCAACCCAAATTCTCTTCTATAATTACAAAAAAGGGTTAGCTTCGGCGAAATTTATCAAATTTTCATTACTCTACGTCATATGATTGATTCGGGTCTGCAGCAGATTCATTGCCGAGTTTCGGGCTAATCGTCACTTCTGGCTTTCCTCGGTTGTTTTTCTTAGCGAACCTGACTTTCTTTCCGACTTCTCCTGGACTTTCAGAGCTGGACGCATCTGCTTTTGGTCCGAAGCTGAGTTTCTCCTTCACAAAGCTTGGACTGGCCTTGGATCCTCTCACCTGTGAAGATCCTTCAGAATCTCTTATCGAGGACCTCTCGCTAGGAGGAGTAGCGGCTCGCTTTTTCTGGTTCGCCTTTTTGTTGTGAGTTCTATCCGTCTTAGACTCAGATGAATCGTTTTGGTACGACCGGTTGAGGTTTAATTTGAAATCATATTTGCTTTGAGGCTTAGGGCCGAGGTAAGGCGATTCCTTTTCATCCAAGGACGAATCAAGACGAGCTTTACCATTATATTTGTTTTGGAGCTTATCCATCTCGAGGTAGTAGTACACGAGCAAGTTGTCTCTCTGCAACGGGCTTGGGTTCTGGTTCAATGCTTTGGAAATTAGACTATCTTCCAATTGGCTTCCTGATTGAATGCTTGAATGAGACCTGTTATGAAGCTTTTTCCCTTTGTGGACGTCCGGACTGTCTACTTCTTCCTCGCTGCCTTTCTCAGAGATCTTGTAAGCATTGCTTGCCGCAGTCGCCTTATCATTGTTAATCTTGTTTTTATATGGATGCCCATAATCAGAGTCCGAGTCACTGGAGTCCGAATCATTATCCACATTCTTTTTCGAGGCGTTTGGCTTCTCTTCAGTCCTTTGAGGGGTGTTTTTAGAGACTATCTTCTTGCTGAGTTCCCTAAAGCTCTTAGGCTTCTCGGTTTCTGTTGACAGGTCCTGAGAAACCTCCTCTCCGAAAGAAAATTTCTTCTCGAGAGTAAGTTCATCGCCACGTCTGCTACTTTTCACTTTTTCCTCCGAATTACGGTTGTCGATTTTGCTCAAATTCAAGCTCATTCCGTGGCTTTCAGGCTGGTTAGTGAGATCCATGCTCCCCCAGCTCTTCTCCTCGGAGATCTCCCTCTTGAAGATCATCTGCTCCGATTTCTCAAAGGAGTCTTCTACGGACTTTGGGCTGGGTTCCTTAACTTTTTGCAGCGTTGAAGACTTGGTTGGCAGGTCATTAAGCGATGAAGTTTTTGAGCGCGCTTCCACTTTATTCAGTACTTTAACAGTCTCGTCCTTATCGATGTCTTTGAAATATTTATCTAGGTCAGTCAGTCGAACCTTTGAAGCCGAATCTGGGTTTCCAGCGTCTTGGGTTTTCTCTTCAACAGGAGCCCCAACAGAAAAACCACTCACATTGGACCAATTTCTGTTCATGATCGGTGTAGCCTTGCCTGTATTCGATAAACACCCTGAAATGTCACTATTTGACGTTTTCCTCGAGTTGCAGCGATCTTTTGGAATTTCGCTTAAGCCAGGGATCAATTTCGTCGGGACATTATCCATGTTTTCATCGACTACAGAATTGTCCAATTGAATGGAGCTTTCGTCTTGTGATGGCGTTTTCTTCAGCTTAGAAGCTGTTTCAAATCGCTCCTGTCCGAAAGTGCCTTCAGCAGACACTTGCAGAGACTCTGAAAGCTGTTGGCTGGCGTTCGCGTCAAGTGTCTCGTCTAATTGAGGCATGCTTTTAACGTTCTTCTCTTGAGCAGGGGTCTTTTTGATCTTCTGTGTTAGCTGTCGTCTGCCTTTGGTCGAAGTAACCTCGCAGGAAGAGCCTTCTTGAGTGCAGAGAGGAGTAGCCGATCTCTTTGTTTTGATCACGGTTACGGTTTTCTCCTCGGTAGATTTCTCGAAAATACTGCGCGATTTGCGGGTATGTCCCTTACCAGCTGCACCGTTCTGCTCAACCCTCGATCTGCTCACCGAATCGTCGGCTGTCGCTACGGTTTGAACGTTTTCGTTTGACGCGATGTCCGCAAGCGATTTACTCTCATTCAATCCCATCTTCATTTGAAGATTTTGAATTTCGTTTAGTTCTGCTAGCACGTTCTCGCTTTTCGCTACTTTGCCCTCGCTTCCCTTCTCTTGACAAGTAACCGGCTCGAAATCCACGACAGTCATGTTTAGACTCGTATTGCAGGTGTCGTTTAGATTTGTGCTGGTGTCGTTGAGATCCTCAGTTGGTTTATTCTGAGAGACAGTGCGCTTATGAGTCGCAACTTTGCTGCGGTTGGATGGTTCGTAAACATAGGTCTTGATGTCGATTTTAAAATCTTTAGCGAATTTCTTCAGCCAGTCGTGCTCGAAAATCTGCTGGAAGGTAAAGCGCTCGTCGGGGTTAGCTCTGAGCAGCTTTTCGATCAAGTCTTTGATAAGCGGACTGATCTCAGGGCTGATAGTGTAGTCGTTATCGAGAATTTGCTGTAGTTTTTGGGTGTGCGATTTTGCTCGGAAAGGCTCGTGACCGTGGGCCAATTCGTATAAAAGAACTCCGAGCGACCAAATATCTACTCGGTGGTCATAAGACTTGTTCTCCACCATCTCTGGCGCCATATAGTCCATTGTCCCACAAAAAGTGTTTCTACAAAAACCATTACTCTTAATCACAAATGAAAATCCTATACCTGCCATCGGCAACCTCGGTGCTCCATCCAAAATCGCATATTTTGATGTTTCCGTTATTATCAAGCAGTAAATTTTCAGGCTAGTTGCAGATTGTTAGATCATAACAGCTTTACGAGCTACTTTACCTTCAAGTCCCGATGTAAGATGCCCTTCTTATGCAGATAATCGATCCCAATGCAGGTTTGGAAGAAGAATACAAATATCTCCTTCTCTGTTAATTTCTTCTTCTTTCTTATGTACTGGAACAGACTTCCATGCTCAGCATAATCTAGGACCAGGTATATGTTTTGCTTGTCTTCGAAGGCGTGTCTGAGCTTAATAATATGAGGATGCTCGAGCTTTTTGTGGATTTTTATTTCGCGGTTGATAATGCTGACTGAGCCGCTTTCAACGACCATTTTTTTTATTTATCTAGCCATGAAGGTTAGGTCACATAGCTCAAAAACTCAAATATTTTACTATTTTCATAGCCAAAAGTGGACCATTCGGTGTGTTTTTCTGCTTCACGAGTCTTACAATACCATAGCTGCCTTTGCCAATCGCGGAGGTTTGCTTATCAGGGAGAAGGACTTCTTCGAAGTCGTCAAAAGTCAGCTTAGCTTTCTTGTTTTGGACTGGAGTAGCTTGTTGCATAGTTAAAATTTTCTAATTGTTTTGCTGATCGTAAAGATAATTAAAAGGTATTCTTTGGATTAATCCAGTAGATAATTGACTGAATAACGGTAATTTTATTCAGTCATTGATGCATTGATCAGAATTAGGAAAAATTTTAGATCATTTCTTAATTGATCAGGCGAAGCAGGCAAATAGCTTCAAATTAATCAAACCTTCTTTTTTTCCGGTAAACCGATTCAATTAATTCTATCAGATCATTACTGAATTTTTCTCATCGCCTCTGTTTACTAGCTCCATCCAGCAACGTTACCCTTGCCCAAACGCTATAGAGAGTTACTTTTTCGCGTTAAACCGCCTCATCGCTTATCAACTCCTACAGATGACTGATAACCCAGCACCAACGAAAAAAGGGAAATACGCTCTGAAAAGCTATTTTCTTCCAGTGGAATAAGCCTTTCGCATGGAAACAGGTGACCTGGCTCAAGATGAAAGAGGTAGGAATCGAATAAGTAGCTGTTGAGAGAAAAAATACTCGCTATAAGTAAGCAACAGCAAAGTAATACGGAAATAACGAAGTCAATATGAATAGTATGAGATCCTACGAAAATCACATGGCATTACCATAGTTTATTTGGTTTATTTTTAGAAACTGTGGTATATATATATTATAGAGCTTACGTGCGTTAAAATATTGCGCAACCTATGCATTCGCTGCCTGGGACCTGTTGGTTATATTTTTTATAGCTTTCTACTTCTTTTTCTTCTTTAATCTTTTCTTTAAAGCAAATGTGATGCTGCTTGTTTCCGTTAAGAATCCTAACCCCGCTAGAATCTTTCCTTAGTGCTCCATCGCTCTCTGCGAGTCTCGCCTTCGTTTTGAGAATCGAGCTGACCCTTGGTCGGTCTGATAGTCTCGGATCCAGGGTCTCGCGAGAGAGATCGACAAGAGAATTGGAATAGTGCAAGCGATTCATTCCTGGACTCAGCGCATTGTATCCTCCAGAGCCGGTTGAGTCGCCTACCACTGACTGAGACAAGGTAGAATTCATTGGAAGCTATGATTTTCAGACAAATTAAGCTGGCTCTTTATAATTTTCCTTTTAAATGCGATCCAATAATTTGATCATTTATCACTCACGCACAGAACCATTCTAAAAAACCAGAATTTCCCAGCCAAAATACGTTTGTAGTTAATAAATAACTATATTCGCTTGTCTGTCTGTCTGAGAGTCATCATATCTCTCTCTGCCAATTAGCATTTCTCTCCTTCCTCGTTGCGTCGACCCTACATTACCATGAATACCATGGATTGAAGCTATTTAATGATCCAACGCAGCTATTTTGAGAATTAATTCTATGAGGCATGACAATGAAGCCCTTCTCTGAAAAGCACCTTTAGGTCTGAGAGAGTGAATTTGCTTTTTGAATTTATTACCTTGATTTAAATTAGTTAAACAGTTATTGCAAGAGAAACCGAATAGTGTTATATTCTTATTTAATTTCATTCTACACACGAACAGAGAATAGAAATGGCGAACACAACTCCAAAAAACAAACCCATTTCGCGTGTAATTGATTCTCCACATGGAAACCCAGCAATCCCTTTTCCCACGGCGGAATTTTCGCATATATCTTATATAAACTACTCAAATACTTTCATGAATGAAGAAGAAAAGCACAAATTAGTACTTGTCAATATCCTCGAGCGACATATCGACCGTCCTCGACGCAGACTACTCAGCCATTGCTTCGCGAAGCTCCAAGCAGAACGTGAGGATTTTCTCAGAAAAAAAATAGCTACAACAAAAATGAGCAGAGTTCTCAAAGGAAACCTCCTAATTCTAAAAGGAAATGTCTTCGATGAGATTCGATATCTCGATGAGGAGGGAGTAAGGACACCAAGTGCAGCGCGAAGGAACTTAAAGACTAAGCTTTCAGTGCCCAATAACTTTAATATGTATGATATTCCGCAATGCTATCTCAAAGAAACGACCCCTATGAAGCTAATCACTAAAGAAAGTGTGGACAAAGCACTTGCGGCGCGGAAACTGCTCAACCGTTTGCATCTTATCTTCAGAGAAGCGAGTACAAAGCGATATGCCTTCACTGCTCTGGCGAAAACTGCATTCATCAACTTCCAGCAAAAATCGATCGCACTTGATACAGAATCTTCGATACATAGAGTCAATAGCATTACACTTGAAAAACTCCCAAGAGATAAAAGTCCTAAATTGTCTCACCATGAAAAACTGCTTGTTGGAATTAAAAAACTCACGGATTATATTTACACCTATAAAGAAAAGGCATTTGCGATACTCAGAGACAGGACATTGGGTCCCCGAGTAGACACCTCAAGGACAAATGCTCGAAGAAGCCATGATATGTACATCGGGAAGATTTCGCAAATTTTCTCTTATAGGCAAAACCGTAAGATGAAATCCATTGATTACTACCATTTGAGAACCGCAAGCGACCATTCAGCCCCAATAAACAGAGCAAATAATCCCGATTCCCCATCCTCCGCTTCCTTCACACACGGCGTCGCGTCGTCTCTCCTGCCGATGAGAAGGTTCGGTTCTTCAGATGAAAAAGGAAGTGCTTATAGGACAGGTTCTGGAGACAAGCAAAGTCCTAAATCGTTTCGAATGTCTGATGGTGGCGAGATCAGTCCTTATGAAAAAGACCCGTTAGGGTTCCAGGATCCTGAGGAGCAAAGCCTGCATGAACGCGAGCAGCTAATCAAGGAGAAATTGAGGAAGGTTGTCATGAAACAAGACCCCGCGTTCAAGGATAAGCAGATAGAGAGGTATCTTCGCTACGAACACACGTTTTATCAAGTGTTGAGAGTATTCAAAGGAGCATTGAAAAGAGAGTTGTATTACTCTTTTGAAAATCTAAAGAATTGGGGGAACTTGGACCCGAGGATTCATCGCTGCTTTGTAAAGATCCTGAATAGATTGCAAGGGAAAACCCAAATGACGTTGCACCGAACTCTCATGAAGTGGAGAGACAACGCTAAGCAAAAGAAGCTGGATTTGTTGACTTTTAGAAATTTTATCTCGATTTTAAACTTGAAAAAGAACATCGTGCTTGAAAAAAGCTTCGTGCACTTGCAGCTTGTGCTGTGGTTTAGCTCTGGAAGCGCAAGTGATAGTTTTACTGGCAGAAGGAGGTCGCCAATGTTTACTTTCGGGAAATTAAAGGGTATGATGTCAGAAGGGCAGACGCCGTTGGCATGGAGAGGAGGGGCTCTTATTGTCCAAAGGGTGCTAAAGGCAAAATTGCAAGAGAATCTCGCACAAGCGTTCAGATGTCTCAGAGCATTGGCTGATAAAGGTATAAAAAAAGAAATGAGGATTGAAAAGGGAGCTCAGCAGGTGCTGGGCACGATGCTTAAGCATGGAGGTCCAACATTTTTCAGGAATTTGGAAGAAAGTTATGGTGAGAAGGAAGGCTCTGGTAGTGTTTCAGAGGGAAAAGCAGATCGAGCACATGGAAAATCGGGCAAATACCTCAGAGCAAAGGCAGAAATCAAACGTAATCGTAATAGTGATGATGATGCGGATAACTATGAAGAGCAGGAGAGTGATGCTATACACGGAGGAAAGGCCAAGCGTGTGAAGGATAAAGAAGAAGTATACTCTACAAAGAGAAAGAATGGTGATGGCGATTATTTAGAGTATGCTCCAAGAGAGGGCAAAAAACATCAAAAACAGCAAAACAGGCGCTCAGAAGAAGACGCTGAATGGGAAGACAATCGAAGGCGCTCGGGAAAACCCAGCAAATATACTAATTTAGATGATGAGAAAAGAGATTCAAAACAAGGTAGCAGAAGTAAGAGGAGAGAAGAGGCAGACTCAAGGGGAAGCTTTGAGAAAAGTGGTAGCGAGGAAGAAGTTGGCTATAGACGAGATTCTGGGGAAAGAGACCCTCGAGGACACAGAAGTCACCAATCGAAGTTACGAGGAAAAGCTGGAGGAAATGAGAGCTCTGGAGCCAGTCAGAACAGTAGCTTTGAGCAGAGATCAAGTCGTTCTTTCTCAGAAAATTCAAGAGATTCAGATCCTCAGACTTATGATCAAAGAAGAAGCGAGAGTTATCACTCGGGCTATCCTGGAAATAAGCGAAAGAGTGAGAAAGCCAGGCTCAGTGAGAAGGGGTCAGCGAGGTTCGCAGATTCCGATGGCGGAAGACATGAATCGAAGAAACTAAAAGATTCAAGAGTGAGCGAGAGAGATTCAGAGAGATTAAGTGATTCAGGTAGTGAAAAGCATGGAGGAGCGAAACGACAGGGGGAAACTGGGCTTCGGAAGAGCGGTTTTTACCCAAGAGAAAACGAGAATGATGAAATGCAGGAGTATCAGCAGCCCAAAGCGCTCCGAGAGAGCGATGTTTATCGGTCAAAGCACCGAGACAGAGATGATTCTAAAGCTGGCAGCAAAGCTAAGAAAAAAAAGCCTGCTTCACCCGAACGTGATTCACAGGAAACTGATTCTGATGAAATTACTGGACCTGAAAGAAAGCGGAATAAATCGCATTATCAAGATTCTGGTGAGCTAGCATCTCGAAGACAAGGGAGTATGAGGTCAAAAGACAGAATTGGCAGAGAAGACGAGAAAGATGGCTTGACAGCACATAAAAAAGACCAAAAAGAGCACGGCAGTCTTAGGAGCTCAGATAGGCAGCAATCAAAGAAATCCTCAGACTATCCACACGAGAACAAAGATAGTGGTCATTCTAAATATGCTCGAAGAGGAACTCGGCAGGAAGAATCAGATTCACACTCCGATGAGAGCGATAGAGTGAAAGAAAGCGGCACCTTCAAAGGGAGAGGCAGCGGATCTAAGCATGGGTATGAACGTAAAAAATCTCATTCAGGTTCGAGAACGGAGAGCAACGAGGGTTCTGGAGAGAGTGAATACGATAACTATGATGACAAGTTAAAGCGGTCGCAATCCGGAAATGCAAAGGATCCAAACTCTCAAGCCTATGGCAAAAGAAGAAGCGAGAGTTACAAATCAAGTCACGCAGGAAACCTACGGCAAAGCGACAGTTCCAAGCTCAACAAAAGAGACTCCGAACGGTTAAACGATTCAGATAGCGGAAGACATGGATCAAAAAGACCTGAAAATTCAAGAGCGAGTGAGAGAGACCCTGATCGACTCACTGATTCTGACAACGGAAAGCATAGGTCCAAACGCCATGAAAAATCTCGCGAAGATAGCAAACTTCGAAAGAGCTCTTTCTACCCACGAGAAAATGAGAGCGATGAAATCACCGAGCATCAGCAACCGTCTCGAGAAAGCGATACTTATAGCTCAAAGCACCGGCCTGAATACACTGATAGCCTCACGTCCGATAAGAAACCCATCAAAAATATATCCTCCTTACCGGAGTTTGACCAGCATGCAACTTCTTCCAATACAAACCCTGACCCGAAACGCTCCAAGCCATATTTCCACTCCTCTAATGAATTACCTTCTGAAGACCAAGGTCACCATGCTAAGAAGCCAAATGACAGAACTGCAACAAAAGGTGAGAGCAATAATTCCTCTGCACTCAATCAAAGGCGACAGCACGAGCAAGGTGGTCTGAGTAAATTAGATATCAATCAAAAGGAAGTTTCAAACTCTCCTTCCAGCTCACCAGATCGGAAGAGCCAATCGAAATCGCCGAGATATAGCGTTTATAGCAACAGTCCGGATAATCGCTCGTTGATAAAACTCGGAGTCGCCAAGGCACTTGAGGCATTTCCTGAAGCACAAAGGTCTCCGAGCCACAACCCCAATTCGAAGTCTGGTCTGCCAAACGAAAAATCTGGTCCGTCAAACGAAGACGTTTCAGTCGAAAGAGAAAATTCCCACAGAACTAATCCTCATCAGAAGCGCGATCAGTACAATGACTCTATCCAGACTTTCGGGAATGTCCAGAGCAGACTAACAAGCGATCGAGACACCTTCGAGGACGAAGACCACACCAAAGAAAAGAACCCAACTCCTTTCGAGGACCGTATGAAGGCTAATGAGAACTTCTTCTTTTCGGGTTTCAAAACCGATAAAAGGAGGAACACCGATGGAAGTCCACCCGGTGCACAGCATAAAGACGGAGATCACCCTGAAACCTCGAAAAATCTAAAAGAATCAAATGGCTCAGACTCGTCATGGCCAAAGAACAGTCAAGATCCTCGAAGAGAAGGCGGCCGTCGTAAATCACCGTCTTTGCGCCGCAAAACTACCGGTTCTGGCTCTGAGTCAGGCACTTTTATCGACGAAGGGAAAATTGATTCCAGGTTGAACAAAGACCAAAGAAACGACTCCACAGAGGAGAATCTATCGCTCTCTCAGGCTTTTGGAAGAGGATCTGGCTTATTGAAAAGAAATACGGTCGAGTCAGAGGTTCTGGATAGAAACCAAAGGATATCAGCCAACGTGCTCTATCTGGCAAAAACTTTGGATTTAATTTTCAAATTCAAGCGCAAAATCAGCTTAACATCTGCCTTGCATGACATTATCCATGCGTGCCAAGAGACTTCGTTCCAGAATCTTCATAAGGATTATTCGATGCGGTTTATGGACGCGAAAAGGCAGCAGAAGGAAGAAGTTTTTGGAATGCTGATGGAGAATATCGCACGATCTCACAAGTATCGCTGCGTTTCATGGGCCTTTAATTTGCTGAAGACGTTTAATCAAACGCAGCAGTTCGTTCAGAGCGTAAAAGCGATAAAACTGAAAAATATCCTCCAAAAGAACGCTCTCATGAATTTAGCGCATGCTTTCAAGTAAATTCGTCCATTTAGAATTGTTAAGCCTTAATGATTACTCTCTTAGCTTATGGAAGACTGACTCTGAGTTGAGAAAACATGAGTATCTAATCATGTCTAATATTTATCATCAGGGGAGTGTAACAGGAGAAAGGCGTTCTCACTCTGGCATCAATGATATTGGGGTAAAATTTAATCGATTTCCTAGTTGTGAAAACATATATCTTACCAGGAACAGCACCAAATGCTCTCGTCTTCTGGGTTCATTCCAAAGATTGAATTGAATAGCTCGGGCTTTGAGCATCCAAGCCAAAGAAGACGTTTGGAATTGAGCTTAAGTGGTAATTTTCTTTTATAGAGATTCTGGAGTATTGAATTCCAATAGAAATTAGAAGAGACGATAACACACCCAATAGAGAGAAAAGCGCTTTGGGGGACTCCAACGCTCTTCCTCGAGACATTAAATTCCCAGATCACGACCGAAGAGGTGAATATTCCGACCATATCCGCGCGCAGAATCCTTATAACCGACAGTTCTCTGAGCAAGATGCAGTCAATTCTCCTCTGCTAAAGGAAGCAGACTCGCTGGAAACCACAATCAATCTAAAACCCTACAAAGATAAGTCAGGTTTCTACTCGAGTCCAGATCTTCAGCGGCTTAACCAAGAAGGAAAGCTTATGCAACCTATGCAAAATCGAGTTGAAAATAACGGTTCAGGCCAATCACCTTCAAGACAACTATTCCAGCAAGGAGCCTCAAACCAACTCCCAGAAGGGAGGTCGACTGATTCGAGCTATTTTAGAACCGGATCTCAAGAAGAATATGGTTTGCAGAAAGGAAACTTGGGCAACGTGCAGGCAGAAAAAGGACCTCTACACTCTCAAACCCCTACTAAAATTGCCGTTGCGCAAACGAAAGCAAACGATGGCATTGATAGCGGGAAGCTGATCTCATTCCAAAACAGCCCAATGAACTTCCAGACAACCGAACTAGCAACTCCTCAATACGACTCTACAAAAGGAGGACTATCACAACAATTGGATACAGCAGAATCTAACGATGTTGAAAGGATGTCCGAACCAGGGAATCATGTTAACTGGCCTACATTTGGAGACCAATACAGTTCCGATGCTCAAAAACAACAAGGAATGCTTCCAACTGGAGGTCATCAACCGAAAATAATGAGAACCGCGTCTGCAGGTACTTCGGCGTACACTCTCGGAAAAAAAGCAGATACTTCCATCGGTTCGCTTCTTTCGCCTCTATCCCAGCAAATGAAAGGAATGCAAGCTAAGGGAGTTCCCCAAACGTTCGCTTTTCGATCACAGAATGAAGAA